>OIYG01002994.1_pt1 | contig 10023 bp, 7 predicted proteins | sample 1587861 | NCBI WGS metagenome assembly OIYG01 (sample SAMN03283272) | human gut metagenome | biome: human-associated habitat; material: feces | host: Homo sapiens | place: Peru | collected 2012 | reverse complement strand
ATTACGCCTAATCAACCTGATAGCGAAAAACAAGTCGGATTTTTTATTAAAAACGAAGAGGATTTAGCTAAAGCAGGAAATATTCTTTTAAATTCGCTTGAACTTGAAAAAGTGTTATTAACTCGTGGAGAAAACGGCATGGCACTTTTTGAAAAAGAAAACAATGAAGTTATATTTAATCAAGTTCCTGCGTTTAATAAAAAAGAAGTTTTTGATGTAACAGGGGCTGGAGATACCGTTGTTGCAACGTTTACACTTGGATTATGCGCAGGATTAAGCGCAAAAGACGCTATGTATCTTGGAAACTTGGCTGCAAGTATTGTAATTCGATACTTTGGCTGTCATACAATTACAACAGAAGATTTAAAAAATGAAATTTTAAACAACAATAGAATATAAAGGAGAAAATATGAATTTTCTTAAAAAACTAAGACCATTCGATTATCTAATTATTTTGATTGTAATTTTTGGGCTAATCATAGGAACAATGACCTTTTTAGGCAAACGCTCAACATCTTCTAATCAAATCGAAACAACAACAAATATCGAAATGGAAGTATATTTAAAAGGTGTAACAGTAACGTCAAATGAAGCGCTATTTAAGCCAGACGACGAAACATTCATCACAATCAGAAACGTTCCGTACACAAAATTAAAAATTAAAGACGTTAAATTTAACAAAAGAAAGATTATGTTACCTGCGCTTAACTCTAAAAAGCCATATATCGTAGTTAACGACGAATCTATGCCAAATCAATATGATTATTTAGTTAAAGTTGTTGATGAAGCAAAAATAACAAAAGATGGAGATGCCGTTGTTGGCGGAAACAAAATCAAAATCGGGCTTCCTATTACTTTAGAGGGTGCAAAATATAAATTAAACGGCATTATTTCAAACATAATAATCAGCCCAAAACCAACAAATACTAACCACGAAGACCTAGACAAACATACGAAATTAATCAACCAAGATGTTCAATAATATTAAAAATTTTGTTAACAACAGCTTTTTTATGGAAAACATTGATAATATTGCATATCTGACTTTGCTTGCAATGTTAACGAGTGCTACAATGTTTTCAAGCGAAATTATGGGATTATTTGCCCTTTTATTTTCTTTTTTAATTGGTTTTAAACTTATTTTTAACTATGAAAAACCGATTATAAGAAACTATCATAAGGCATTATTTATCTTCTTTTTGCTTGTAACAGTAAGCCTTTTAGGCTCAACATTATTTTCTTTAAGTTTGCATGGCTATATTAAAACTCTGATTTATATATTATTTTTCTATAGCGCAAGCGTGTTTTTTCAAGGCAATAAAAAGAAAATTATTCCAACAATTCTTTTTGTAATTTTATTAATGAACATCGAAAGTATTGTTGCGATTATTCAAAATTCATCAGGAATTAATGAAATTTCAGGTTGGCAAGATACCTCCAACATTAACCCTGAAGAAGTTGTTTCAAGAGCTTATGGAACACTTCAACCATATAATCCTAATTTACTTGCAGGTTATTTATTGTGCGGATTATCAAATTTCATTTTTATGATTTTGTTTTTCCTAAACAAACAAAAAAGAAAACCTGCTTTAGCATTTTTGGGTCTATTTTTAATCAATTTAATTGCAATAATCGACACGGGCTGTCGTGGGGCATATTTAGGCTTTATGCTATTTTTCCCAGCGTTATTTTTAGCAATTATCTATTATGTTCAAAAAAAATTCGGCGGACTTAAAAATATCAAAAAAAGATATAAAAATATAACTTTGGCTGGAATTATTGGAGTTTTATTCTTTATTTTTTCAAATCCTGCTTTAATTAAAAGATTTCAAAGCATTTTAGCTTTTAGAAACGATAGCTCTATTTCATTTAGAATAAACGTCTATGAATCAGTTTATAGAATGTTTTTAGACAATCCAATCCTTGGAATTGGGGTTGGAAACCAAAACTTTAGAGAAATTTATGGGCTATATATGAAAACAGGTTTTGACGCTTTGGGTTCATACTGTGTTCCTCTTGAAATAGCGGTTGAAAGCGGAATTTTCGCCCTAATTAGCTTTATTATATTTTTAATTTTGGTTATTAAATATTGCTTAAATATTTGTTTAAATAAAACCGACAACATTTCTAAAATCCTTTGTCTTTCAGTTATACTTATGATTTTAGCAACAATGGGTCACGGATTATTTGATACTATTTGGTTTAGACCCCAAGTGCAACTGTTGTTTTGGACAAATATAGCAATGTTAAGCGCAAAAAATGAAAGTGATTAGTTAACATTTATCAACATTCTCTTGATTTTTTTTCTTGATTTTATATTATTAAATTAACAATACCAATGAAAGGATGAAAAAATGTCTAAATTTTGCGAAATCTGTGGTAAATCATCACTAAAAGCAGCTAAGATTTCGTTTTCTCATAAACAAAATGTACATAGACAATTGCCAAACTTACAATCAGTTAAAGTTAGACTAGCTAACGGAACTGTTAAAAAGATGAATGTATGTACATCTTGTATTAAAGCAGGAAACTTTACAAAAGCTTAGTAAAAATTCTTTGAACAGAACTTTTAAAAACATTTAAGGCGGTTAGATTATTATATCAATCCGCCTTTTAAAATATAAGTTGGAGAAAAACTTTGAAAATAGGAATTTATTTAGGGGATATAATTAAACCATATTCCGTTGGGGGATTGACTTTTGAGCTTTCATTCGTTGAAGAACTTTTAAAACAAAACACAACCCATGAATTTGTTTTCTATTATTTTGGCGAAAAAGACGTTTTTAAAAACAGAGAAAATTTTAAATTTGTAAATCTGCACTATTACAATAAACCCGAAATTTCTTTCTCACCTTTTTGCATAAAAAGCTATAAAACTCCGATTTTTTCTTTGAACTATATTCTTAAAAAAGATTGCATAAATTTGATGTGTTTTCTAGTTCCCTATCTTCACGAACACATCGAAATACCTTATTTTGCAGTTATTAGAGATGTTGCGCACAGAATTTTGCCCCATTTTCCGGAATTCAGTTCAAATCGAGTTGTAATGAAAATGGAAAAGAAATTAAATCTGTTTTTAACTTTTGCTTCTAAAATTATAACTTGCAACAACACGGCAAAAAACGACATAAGAACACTCTATGACGTCATATCCGAAAATATTACGACAATTCCTTTGTCTTATCCGAATTGGATTGAAAAAGTTAAAGGAGATGGCAGGGTTTTAGATAGGAACGATTTATCCAAAAACAGTTATATTCTTTATCCTGCGCAATTTTGGACGCATAAAAACCATATTCGCCTTGTACTCGCAAGCCAAATTATGAAAGAGCAAAATATCAACCTTAAAATAGTGTTCACAGGGCTTGATAGGGGAAATAGGAAATATCTTGAAAACGAGATTGAAGAGCTCGGTTTAGAAGATAGTATTGTATTTTTAAATTATGTTTCGCAAGATGAACTGGCGACTTTATATAAAAATGCTTTTGCTATGGTTTATCCTTGTTTAGCTGGTCCTGATAGCATTGTAGCGCTTGAAGCGCTGTATTTTGATTGTCCTGTTTTAATTTCAAACCATCTTGGGTATCATCAACAACTCAAAAAATCAGCCATATATTTTAACCCGTTGGATGAGGGCGATATTGTTGAAAAAATCTTACTTTTAAATGACCCTGCCATTAGAGATGATGTTATTTCAAACGGTCAAATATTAATCAGAGAGCACACGAGCAAACATTATATTGATAAATTTTTAAATATATTGGATAATTTTTATCTAACAAGACAATGTTGGTCACTTGAAGAAAGTTACAGCGGAAAATGATATTTTTTTTGATAGGATTAGTGTTAATTTTAATAGCTTTAATAATTTCGGTTTTAGTTTTTTGTTTTATAAAAATAAGAAAGCAAAGAATCGACTATAGCGCTTTAATTGTTGAAGAAGCACTTTCTGAAACCGATATTGTTCCAAAAGAAATGATTAAGGTTAATAAACATCTTATTCTTGTTTTAAACAAAAAAGAAACGAAACTTGTTGCAATTAAAAACTTTAATCCAAAGCAGCCAACGGGTTTTGAGCTTGTTGAAATTCCAATCAGATCAATAAAAAGTATTGAAAAAATCGCTTCAAGCATTGTTTTAAAATATAAATGGCAAGGGGAAGAAAATTCGCTTGTAATTAACCCGATTAACAAACAAATAATCAATTTTATTCACAAAATTTTTGAAAAAACCTGTTTAAGCATAATTCAAAGCAACGTTAGAGAATATGATTTCGATTTTTGCTCAGCTTCAGATTTTGAATGTACTTATCTTTGGGCATATTCAAAGGCTAAAGCAATTTTTGCTTGTTTGGATTTAAAAAACAAATTTCAAACCGCATATTTTAAATTTACAAAAGTAAACGCTACGATAGACACCAAATATAATTATCTTGAAATTCCCTATAAAGGAATGATGCAGCAGCTTTTTGTGTATAATCAAGACTTCTTAAATGCACTATTAGAAAGCGTTTTAGATTATATCAAAGAAAAAGCCATAACAATTCTTCCAAATAAATTTTACTATGATAAATATTTGAATATTATATACCTAACAAATGGGCTAACATCGTATGTTAGCGTGCTTTTAAACGAAGTTGAAGAAGTTTATTATTCAAAAAATAAGATATATTTCACAGTGAAAAATTCAGACAGAATTATTAATTTCTTGTGCGATGAGGATTATATTCAAGAATTTAGCGAATTTATAATCGGCTATAATTTAAGACAATTAGCGATAAATTTCAACTACAAATCAGACAAATTAATCAACACAACCCACAACACAAAACTAATCGTTGATTATTCAAGATATAGAATTATATATTGCGCAAATGTTGATACATTGTCTAAATTCAGCTATATCGTGCTTTCATTTAGCAACATCAGAGAAGCAAGGGTTGAGGGCAAAAACAAAACCCCGTTTGTTAGAATAATCACAAACAGAAACGAAGCAATAGACATTTCCTGCAATAAATATGAAATTGCAGCATATTCAGCCGGTTTAATTAACAAAATTAAAACTCAAAGATTTTTAACCTAAATGATTTAAAACAACTTCTGAAACATAGTTTAAGCTGTCTTTAATTCCGATATTTTCACCTTTTCTATTCTTTGAATAGCATAAATACGGAACCATTTCTCTTGTGTGGTCTGTTCCTCTAAACGTTGGGTCGCAACCGTGGTCAGCTGTGATTATTAAAATATCATCATCAGTCATATTTTCAATCATTTTTGGAATATAACTATCTATTTCTTCAATAGCGTTTTTATAACCGATAGGATCACGTCTGTGGCCATAAAGCATATCCGTATCAACAAGATTAACGAAAATAAAATCAGAAGTTGAATTTTTAATTGCTTCTACTGTTTTATTTAGCCCGTCTGTGTTGCCTTTTGTTAGGACTTTCTCGCTAACTCCGCTTCCAACAAAAATATCATAAATTTTGCCTATTCCAAGAACTTTTTTCCCTTGTTTTTCTAAGATGTTTAAGGTTGTATCTTTAGGAGGAACAACAGAATAATCATGGCGCAAGCCCCCTATTCTTGTTGGTTTTCCATCAATTATTTGATATGGACGAGCAATAACACGAGAAACGCCGCAATTCATTTCATCTAAGATATTTCTTGCGATTTTACACCACCAATACAACACCTCAACCGGAATTAAATCAATATCAAGCGCAACTTGAAAAACGCTATCAGCAGAAGTGTAGATAATTGGATATTTTGTTTTTTGATGTTCTTCGTTTAATTCTTCAATAATTTTTGTGCCTGAAGCAGGGTAATTACCCAAAATTCCTTTACATCTTGTTCTTTTGATAAATTCATTTATAACTTCATCATCAAACTTTTGATATGTCTTAAAAGGCACATCCAACAACAAATTCATCATTTCCCAATGCCCTGTTGTTGTGTCTTTGCCTTTTGAACCGAGCTTTAATATACCATAGTCTGCTGTTGGGTTTTGAACTTTTTTAACACCTTTAATGTCAATAATGTTTCCAAAGCCCATCTCTTCAAGGTTTTTAACGTTTAAGCCGCCAGTCGCTTCAGCCAAGTTTTTAAGGGTATTACAAGAACTATCGTCATTATAATCCTTAGCGTCAGCCATTGCGCCACAACCCATTGAATCAACTACGATTACTATTGCTCTTTTTTTAGACATAAAAACATCCTTTTTATTATATTTTAGACAAAAGTTCTTCTTCTTTTTTGCGTTGTTTCATAATTTTAGCTCGTTTATTACGATACAACATATCACAAAAAGCCTCAAGACGAGTAATAAAGCCTGCTTCGCCCGTGTGTTCATCTATTGTTAAATTTAAAAGAGGTTTGTTGAAATTTTTTGCTTTTCTTTTAATATCTTCAACCATTAAGCTATCAGGTCCGCAACCAAACGCCGTAAGGGTAATAACTCCATCGATTTTATCATCTTGGAAATAGTGTCCAGCACAACCTGTCATTTCGTGTTGATTTGCCCAATATAAAGTTGAATTTAAGCAATTCATTCCGCCTTTTAATTGTTCAAGCGTTAATTGATAAGCGTTAAACACTCTAACATTCATTTTTTCAAGCTTTTTAGTTATATCCATACAAGAGTGTTTGTCATAAATATTATAACCATGCCCGATAAGCGCAACGGAAATTGGCTTTTCTTCTTGTTTTGGAGGGATTATAACCTTGCCTTCTTTAGCATATTTAAGCGCTTCATCAAAGCTCAAATTGTTTTGAACCATAACGTTAAAGTTATTTTGAACAACAAAACCTGCGTTTTGCGCTTCTTTAATGGTTTCCATATCGGTTATATTGTAATAGCTTGCGATTTCTTTTAGAAAATCGATTAAGTTATTATTTTTTTCAGATTTATCTAAAGTTGCTTCAATAATTCTAAAGTCACCTTTTACAACATTTCTGATTAAATCAGGAAGCCCTCTGATTTTAGAACAGTTATAGATTTTTGGAGCAATTGATTGAATAGATGGAACGAAAATATTTTTAACTCCTTGATCAATCAAATTTAAAACATGACCGACATAAACTTTAATCGGCAGGCATGTTTCAGTTACAACAAGGCTTGCGCCGTCTGCTACTGTTTTTTTTGTTGTCGGTTGAGATAAAACTATTTTAATTCCCAATTTGTTTAAAAATCCGAACCAAAACGGGAAATAATTGTAATAGCTCATTGCTCTAGGTATTCCGATTATTTTTTCTTCACTCATTTTTACACCACTTTTATATTAAATATTTAGTCTTTTATATAATTTTACATCAAATATAATTAAAATATTACCTAAATTATTAATTATTCTTAACTTTTAAAGATTTTTTTAACAATTTTTAGTTTTCTTTTGTTTTATTATAGTATAAGTTAGCTTAGGAAAATTATGTCGTATCAATATATAAACCCTTATTTTATCCCTAAAGAATATCCAACAATCAACTATAATGGGCAAAATCAGCAACAACCCATTCAAAATTATGCTATTACAAACCCTTATCAAGCAAGTTTTTATAATCAACAATTAATTTATCCGTATAATAATCCAACTTTTCAGCCAAATGTAAATCAAAAATATGTATCATTAGGAAGTGTAAAATCGCCAAATAATGATGATATTTACCTTTATCAGCTTAAAAACGGGCATACTGTTGCGCTTATGCCCAAACAAAATGTTGGAACAATTGTTAAAACCTTCCTAAATGCAGGCTCAATGAACGAAAGCGACGAGCTTAGAGGAATTAGCCACACAATTGAACACATGTTATTTAAAGGCTCATCTAAATTAGCTGATGGCGACGTTTTCCGCTTAACAGGAAAAATGGGGGCTTCAACAAACGCTTCAACAGACTACGCTCAAACGGATTATTATATCACTGCTCCTTATATGTCAGATGAAAATTTCGACAAAACAATTGAAATTCAAGGGGATATGATTTCTTATCCGACATTTAGCTATGAAGCTCTTGAATCTGAAAAAGGACCTATTGTTTCAGAAATTTCAATGCGTGGAGATTATATTGAAACAGCGGCGCTTGATGATGTTGTAAGAAATTTATTCCAAATCGATTCTTCTTCGTATGACGTTGTTTCAGGCTCTTATGAAACCGTTATGGGCTTAAAAACCGACGATTTAAAGAACCATCATAAAAAATATTATGCGCCGTCTGAAGTTTATACTGTTGTTGTTGGGGATTTTGACCCAAATCAAGCAATGGAAACCATTTCAAACAACTTTAATCTTCCAACTAAATCTCAACAAGAACTGGATGATAGACATATCGAAGAATTAAAACCAATCGAAACATCTGTTAGAGAAGACCTTAAGAATAATAGAATTTATCAATCTCAAATATATATGGCTTTTACAGGTCCTAAAGCGCAAAATGGCAAAGATTTTGTGATTTTAGATATGATTAAATATTATCTTGGAAGTTGTTCAACTTCGCCTCTTAAAAAAACTATAGAAAAATTAGACGGCAGCTATGATATTACTTCTCAAAAAGTCGGCTTAAAACAAACCGACCCTTACGCTTTGATTAATATGTTAGAAGTTAATCCGCAAGACGAACAAAAAGCAATTGACGCTTTTTATGACGCTGTTATCGCTCTTCAAAGCGGAAAAATAACGGACGAAGAAATTTCAATTTTGAAAACAAATGCTGAAAAATCAATGCAATTTAGCGAATGTGAATGCGAAGATTTATGCAATATTATAGGCAAAGGCTTGATGAATGGAACTCTTGAAAGTTTTTCAAATTATAAAGAAATTCTTCAATCCATTACAAGAGAAGACATCCAAGACTTTATGCAAAGATGTTTTGACTTAAATAAGGTTTCTATGGTGGTTGTTCATCCAAAAGATGTTACAAATGAACAAATTAAATCAAACTATGAAGCTTCTAAATATTCCGCTCAAAATGCAGCGAAAATTAAGAATAGTCAAATTTCTTTTTGTGGTTCAATGCCAAAACTTTCAACCGAAGATATTTTAGAATATGACCTTAAAAACAATACTCACATGATTTTGAATAATTCAAATGCTTCTGATTTATGTTGTTTTGAATGGAAAGTTAATACTCCGCCAATTAAGCCCAAAAACCCTAATATTCCTGCGGTTTTAGCTTATATGTTTCAAAAAGGTACAAACTATCTAAATCAAGACGAATTAGAACGCTATGAAGAATTAAACGGAATAGTGGCTAATGTTGGGGTTAATGGCCGCTCAATCGATATTGTCGCAAGTTGTTTACCTAAAAATGCCGCTCAAACAATGGCTTTATTAAACGAATTAATGTATAACCCAAAACTAACTCAACAAGATTTGGATGATGCTAAAAGAAATATCAAAATTCAATTAAAATCAAGCAACAAAGACGCCGATTCAAACTTATTAGATAAATTATACCCGGGGTTCTTCCCAACTGATAGCGCTAAATTAAAAGCACTTGATGAGTTAACTTTAGATGATATTAAAGAATTTTATTCTCAACTTTTAAATTCTGCAACATCTAATTTTACGGCGGTTATGCCAACAAAAAAATATCCGTTCTTAGCGCCAACTGTTTTTGAATTTCAAAACAATACTCAACAAGTAACTTTCAAAAAAAGCATAAATAAACCATCTCAATTGTTTAAACCAAACGCAACGCCAAGCGTTATCTATGATACAGATACAGTTAAACAAGCCCAAATTTATAAATCATATCAATTCCCTTGGAGCGGAAATGTTTATGACGAAGTAAAATTTGAACTTTTAAATGAAGTTTTGGGCGGTTCTGCTAATGCTCGTTTGTTTGCCGATTTAAGAGAAAAACAACAACTTGCATATAGCGTATATTCAGATATTAATTCTTTTGAAAATACGGGAATTTTAACCCTAGGCATTAAAACCACAACAGACAATAAAGATAGCGGCGAACAATCTTATGATAATGTTCAAAAATCTCTTGAGGGTTTCAAAAAACATACAGATAAATTATG
>OIYG01002988.1_pt1 | contig 10039 bp, 16 predicted proteins | sample 1587861 | NCBI WGS metagenome assembly OIYG01 (sample SAMN03283272) | human gut metagenome | biome: human-associated habitat; material: feces | host: Homo sapiens | place: Peru | collected 2012 | reverse complement strand
TCTGCTAATTTAAGGAAAAATAAACTGGTGGGTTAACTTTACGAAAAATTGGTGGGTTTAAATTTGCTTATTACAGAAAAAAAGCAATAACTTTGCAAAAGGCTCTTCCATGGACGGGCTACAATAAAAATCATTAACTTACAATAATCAAAACATGAACACTCACTTTCTGAAATGTTCGTTGCAGGCCCTTCTTCTTATGGTCTGCACGCCGTTGATGGCAGCATCATGCAGCAACGACAACAAAGAGACGACAGGTTCTGCCGAACCGCAAGTAATCATTGCCACAAACTACATGCCCGCCGACGGCTCAAGGGATGTGACAGCCGACATACAACGGCTCATCGACTCGCACCCCAACCGCACCATCTATTTCCCAGACGGTGTATATAAGGTGTCGCAATCAATCCTAACGCCTGCCGACCCACACCGCAGCGTAATGCTTGAGCTTGCCAGCTTCGCACGGCTGCAGGCCTGTGGCAAATGGGCAGGAGGCGGCGCCGTGGTGCGTCTGGGGGCATCGCACCCCGCAAACGACATCAACACGCCCGGCAGCAACTACGGACTGCGCGGCGGAATAATAGATGGTGGCGGCGTTGCCGACGGCGTATCAATCGACGGCGGACGCGAAACAGTGATACAGAACGTATCTATAAAGCATGTGAACATAGGCGTCCATGTAAAGCGCGGTGCCAACAACGGATCGTCGGATGCCGACGTAAGCAGCGTGAACATTGTAGGAACGAACACGACAAGTTCCATAGGACTGCTCATAGAGGGCTACGACAACACCTTCACCAACATGCGAATAGCCAGCGTGAATGTGGGAGTAATGATAAAGAGTGCGGGCAATATGCTGCGCAACATTCATCCGCTCTACATCAGAGGCGAGAAGCAGGACTACGAATCAACACGCGGATTCGTGGTAGAACAGTCGAGCAACTGGCTCGACTTCTGCTACAGTGACACGTTCGCCAAGGCGTTCTGCCTGGGCAAGGACATTTCGGCAAACCTGACGAACTGCTACACCTACTGGTACACCGGCTACGACAAACCAGAAGTGGGAATATGGTGTGACGGCAAGTTCAACTCAAACGTCACCGGATTCCGTTGCGAATTCAACGTCTACAACCCCGTACCATCATACATCCTGCTGCACGCAGAACCGGGAGGCAACGGAAGTATAACGCAGACATCAATGCCAAATGTGAAACTTGCCGACGAAGACATGAGCAAGGAATACACACACTGACGAAAAATGCAGACAACATTCTTATGATATATTTTAAGTTTTACATGAAGCCCATAAAAGGTGATGGTTCTTTGCAAAAGACAAAGAATGGCTTACTAAGAAGGATAATTCGGAAAATTAGCAACATATTTCTTGCCAATCCGGATTTTGATGCTAAATTGCAAGATGTAGTTCAATGGTATTTAGAATATGATGAAAAAAATAATGAATCATTGCGTGAAATAGGCATAGATAGCAATAACCAAATTATTGTTAAGATACCAGATAAAAGGAATTATGGATTTTGGAATGACGTAAATCTTACAATAGAAGACTTTGAAAACAGATTCGGCATACAAAAAGTAACCGAAAAAGAGTTTAATAATTTGTGGAATTCCGTCTGTTATGACTATAAAAGAGGAAAATTCGATACCGTTGATGCAAAAGGGGATGTAGCTGATAAATGACAGATACAATTTTGCTAACTCCTTATTAAATTCAAATAAAGACAGGAGATGTGTTCTGTTCAAGAATATTCTCTCTTCAAATACAATATAGGCGGCATCCTCTCCGTTATGGAGGAAAACGGAGCTAAGGTCTTCGATGCCTCCTACGATGCGTGGGGAAGGCAGACGGTAACCATCGTGCACTTCTGAATAATAGCAAAATATCCAGAGTGCTAGATCCATGGACACAAGCGGGGATGCCGAAACCATGAGGGTAAGCTATGCCCCCAACGGCAACATCCTCCTTAAGACGGGGAGCAACTTCTCTTACGACAAGAATGTCCGTCCGCATGCTGTGACAGAGGTGGAGAACACTGACGGGAAGATACCGGAGAACGGTGTCACGCGTGAGTTCTACTACCTTATTTCACATCATAAGTTTATCTAAATGTGCAGATTCTAAAAATATGATTATGAAGAAATGTATAGTTGCATTAATTTTAGCTTGCGTATGCTTTTTATCCACACACGCACAACACTCTTGTAAAGATTGTATATATGATCTTTATAAAGCGTTAGGAACACGCCAGTCGAAATACATAAATATAGGAGACAATACTTATTCTGTCATGTCGCTCTATCAAGACAAAAGTGATAGTATTATTTTTGCAGCAATCTCAAAGGCTCATGTTTTCAATTACGGTAACCCGTTAGATTCCGTTGTAGAGCTTAATTTGGGTGATAAAGCACTGTATTTTATGGTAACTACTGAACCACCTCGCAGTTTCAGATATTCTGATATCAATTGCGTCTATGATAGTAAAGGACGTAATCTTCTATATAAAGAGGATTATATGAAATTTCCTGCTGTGATTAATGACCCTGATGGTTTCACCTATGTCAGAGAAAGACCTTCAACGAAGTCAAAGGCAAAGACAAAGATTCGTAGGAACCAGATATTTTTATATACCCCAATTTGGGGAAGTGATTGGTGCAGGGCTTATTCTGATGATGGGAGTTTATTTATCGGATATATATATCGTAAACGAATACTACCATTTGATAAATGCCCTGTGGATATTAAAAAGAAAATGATAAAGTTCATGTTTGATTAAATAATTTTAAGTAGGATAAGTGGATCGTCTGAGCAAAGACTATATCTTTCCAGAAAAATATTACATGGATGTATTTAAATGACACATCCACGTAATTGCTAAAACAACTTTTGAAAGATGAAGAACTACAGCCCGACAACAGCCAGAACTTCAACCGTTACAGCTATTATGGTGGTGGATGGCTTGCAACAAGTTCTGTTGATATGATATATGGAAGATAATATTATAATTATGAATAAGAAGTTTGAGCTTTTTTTGAATACGATTCATTATTGCCTTTGGCTCGGTGACAGGAAGTCTGGCGATTTTATGGGGAAGGTAGTCAATGTGCTACTTTCTCCCATACCCAAGTATCTCTTTACAAAAGAATATAAGAAGAAATATGATGAGCGTCTGCCAAAAGAACAAAAGAATCATGATAAGTTTTTCTATGACAAAGAAACAGGATATCATATCTGTTGGGCCCACCATTGGTTTGGTTATTTCTATTCCGGTTATTCTATATTCTTGTCATTTGTTTTACTGGGAATCCTAGATGGTATGTTTGGGGGTGTGAATCTGATTGTAGCAATGACAATAATCGCACTGCCTATCGGTTTGTGTTATATCCCTGCATATAGGGCTGTTTTTTCAAAAGACCGTTATCTGAAATACTTTAAGCAATTCGAGAAAGAAGATGAGCAATGGCATAAGAAATGGAATCGGATAACATGGGTGTTCTGCATCGGCTCTGTAGTTTTCACAATTTGCGGAATATTTGCGATGTGGGGAGTCAGCTTATTATTCAGAGGATATTACCCAGACTCCAACTTAACAACAACACTATGGCACTAAGAAAATTATTATATGTATATATGGTATTATTTTTTTTCTCATGTAATTGTAATAATGCCTTTGTCTCTGACTATAATATTTATACACGCAAAAACAACTTGGGTGATAAAGAATTTAGAATTTCATTAAAAGGGCAAATTACTAATCTTGTGTTTCTACCCTCGCAAAGAGGGTTGGAACACAAGGATATTTACCTTAGAATGGTGTCTAATTATAGCACAATAAGTACTCAGCAACAGAATTCAAATATAAAAGCATTGCACTATAAAGATATTATGCGATCAATAGAACATATTTTGAGTTTTATGGCACGAGATTATAAGATAGAAAATTTACACTGTCTAAAGGTTGATATATCTTCATTTGGAGAGGAAAGCTTGAATTTGTCGAAAAAATATATAGACCTCTATGGAAACGGAAATGTAATACAAAGTAGCAATGTGTCAGATGTTGTTGAGAAGTCAAATCTTATTAATGATATAAATAGAATAGTGTCAGTATATGGTCTTTCTGTAAAGGAGGTGAAGACAGAAACTCCCTATTTTATTAATATTAATGACTTTTACACCCATAATGCAAAGATAACAAGAAAAAATGTGGTAATCCCTGACAGAGTACTGGAGGCAACAATATATATAATATTGAGGAAAGTACATTGAAGAACAGCAATGCATATGACAGATATATCCTCTTCAAGAATTAATTGGCTTGGCAAATTTTTCCCAAGAGATTATCCTGTACAAAATATTAGCCCGGCAAATAAAATGAAAATTTATTTATCTACGCATCCCAACCTCAATGACAAGAGGTTGGGGTTGATTGTTGCAGAGAAAAATCGCCCGCCGCAAAAATGCCTGCGCCATTTTTGCGGCGGGTATAAAAAGAGGTAAAAAGCCACCATTAAGAGGCCTTTTGTTAAACATTTGTTGAAAATATTTTCTCTTTTTCTTGTATAATCAACAAAAGTTTATTACATTTGCATTGTGATAAAAAACATATCGCCTATGAGTAAAAAGAGAAAATCGAAGGAACTTAAGGACAAAGAGGATGATTTGCTTTTCTATCTTGAGTATTGGAACAAGTTTCCCAGTACATTCAAAAAGATAGCGCAAAAAGAAATCGACCAACTTGAAGATGACATCAAGAACGACTAAAAAGATTCCTCTCCCTTTTATGGGGGGTGAAAACATTACCAATAAGATATATTATTATGGCAGATTATAAGAACAAGATTAAGGCTCTTGCCGAGCGCAACCGCTTGGCAACAACCGATGAGGAGCGTGCAGCAGTAGCAGCTGAAATGAACGCTTTGAGGAGTGAGGACGAGCAGGCTTTTACTGAAGCTCTAGAGGGGCTTATCAAGACTACTGCCGAGGATGTGCAGGAGATGCGCGTGGCTGAACGTCTTGGCGAGATAACAGACATGGTGTCCATGGCTTACATAGCCAAGACTTATTTTAAGAAGTCGCGCTCATGGCTTGCGCATAAGCTCAACGGCAATGTGGTGAACGGCAAACCATCGCAGTTCTCTGACGAAGAACTGAAGACCCTTCGCTTTGCGCTCAATGATATGTCGAACAAGCTAAGCTCCATGAGCATTGCTTTATAGCGATAGTTTTTTATCACAGACACCTGCCTCGGAGCTTCGGCTTCGGGGCTTTTTCCAAGGGAGGCAATAGAATACATATGCTACAGCTACGATCGTAGCAACAATATATTTTATAAGGTGAAGAATAACAGCAGCATTATTGCCACTATGCTGGATGAACTTTGTGAATTACCTATGTCACAATATGACTTGGCAAGAAACATGTCTTATTTGGTTTCATATATGAATTCTATTGTTTCATAGTGTTTCCTATATTCTTTTTTTAATTTTACGACCCTATTATTCTTATCATAAGTAAAGACACATGTATATGAAATAATGACGTCAGACATGTTTGGCTTATATGTATAACTATATTGAGTAATAAGACAATCCTTGACTATAATTTCAATACTTAACACATAGTCAACACTGGCATCAAGATATGTGTAATACTTATTGATATTTTGTATAGAAATCTTTTTTTGTTCCCCTATTGGCTTTGTAAATGACAAGATTTCGCTTGGGTCATAACTTGATAAAATATCAGCAATAACACATGCATCCTTATATATGACCTCGGGATATTTTAGCTTTATTCCATAATCTGTTAGGCTATTAGATTGATTTAAAAATATCTTTTGACGCGTTTTGTCATCTGTGGACAATTTAATCAATCTACCCTTTTTATTATATACCCCGATTTTTTTCCCGTGTAGAAATAAACTTCTCTCTAACTTATAACCATTACTTAAAATGTTTACAACAGTCTGTGATTTCAATTCCAAACTGTTTAGAATTGAAATCACAGAAAGTATTAATATCGCGCAAAATCTCATTACTAATTTTTATTTAGTTCCTTGCTTTAGGATTTCTGTTCCAAGTTCAATACTTAACATTATGCAATCTTTTGCATAATCATATTATTTTTCACTTACGACGAAGCTTTATATACAAGCCCAAAATTATTGACACCTATTAAAATAAAAAATGTCTCCACTTGATAAACTGTCTTTATCATTATAAGGGAAAAACAATAGATTTGGTATAGAATCCTTTAGTTCAAATATAGACCTACTTTTTGTTTCATAATTATATAAACAAAGAGTATTTGATGTAATTTTAATCTTGTAAAAGTTGTTCAATCCGGTAAATTCTCCATATAATTTTCCCTTTAAGAACAATCTTATAGAAACTGCCGCTCTTTGTGAATCTTGATACTGACCTGACAATATTTTTTGTTGTATTACTTTAAAATTATTTTTCTTAATTTTTAATGAACCTAAATACTTGTACTCATAATCATTAGTTAAGTCTTCTGTTTTTATTCTTATTGAATATGTTACAGAACCATTATGCGATTCTAAGCATAATTTTTCTAATTCTGTTTCATATTTTTCCACAGAATCATAGGCGTTGTCTCTAATAGTTGAAGTACTTTTTTTGCAACCAATAATTAGAAAACAAATAGTTATATATATACAAAAAGTAACAATTTTCATAAAGCGTATTTTTACTATTATAAAAGAGGGTGTGTCATAAGTCTGTGACGCACCCTCCTATTTTAGATGATGATTATCATAGGCTTTTCCATTTTATTAGATAAAGCTCTGATAGCCAACAATTGATGTGGATTGATATACAAATAACTGCAATCGCAAACATCCCAAAAACTATTTTGGACAACATACTATCTTTTTGAAATTTTTGTTCAATATTTTTGTATGCAGGAAAATAATAATGATATGTCAACCAGTATAAACCATTCCATATAATTATGCAAATTATTGTTGCAGTATTCACAGGAATATCAAGATCCATCCAGCATAGAAATAGCAATCTAATTATGCTAATTAGTGGAAGTGCTACTAAAAGCGATATAATTCCCGCTATGCTGATTATGGGATTCCATGAATGACTTACTTTAAAAATTCCTTCTATTATAACATAAAAAGCGTAATAAAGGGCATACAATCCTTTTTTACATATAGTATCATGCTCAACCATCCTTGCTTATCTTTTATATTTATTGTTTTTATTCTACTGATTTGCAATCTACAGAAAATGAATATTCGTTTCTATCAATTTGTCTGATAATCAATAATCATTACAGAAGAGAATAGTCCTCTTTTATAGTGTCCACAAATGATCACTGATTCTTTTTTGAGTTTCTCTTTAATTGAAATCTCATTTCTAACTGGCAACCAGATTGCTTGACCATCTATTTGAAAAAATATAGACGCTGGAGACTTATAACCTTCAGAAGCTACGTCTTCAACTTGTGACATAAAGTAATTTGCTTCTTCCTTTTCTGTGTATATCACATTTAAGATAAAAAACGATGCAAGAGAAACACAAAATGTCCACCATCCTATAGCATAGGAATTAATTTTGCTTTTAATGAGACATTTTATTCCTACTACGACAAAGACAATGAATAGGATTACGACTACAAAAGTAAAGTCCGAATAACAGATACCATTGTGTGCTGAAAAGTAATATCCTACCAAAAAAATGACACATGGAATCACGAAATTTTTGTAATAGGATTTGTCATTGTTTGTCTTGGCTGTTTCCCTTTTAGCCATATTCTTTCGTTTTCTTTTCATTTCTCCCAATTTTTAAGCATATCAAAATCTGCATATCCAGAAAAGAATTTCTCGCATACAATATATGTCGAATCGTTTGACATTCGCATAAGATAATGTTCTTGCCCAAAGGGTTTCACCTTGTAGAAGGCAATCTTGTATTGTCCATTGAAAGGATGTGCTGGAGCATGGATTTTTATAGAATCCTTTGAGCTATATAATTCCCATGTCCCATTAGATTCTCTTATTGCTTTTTGATAATTAGACCAATCTTTCTTAAGAGAGTCTTCGTTAATATCTGCATCCAACAATGTTTTACCTTTGACATCTACACGTGGAGTTTGGAGCAAAGGAAGCTCAACATTCTTACAAGTAAAATTGAAGTTTATGCTACCGAATTCTACCTTTGCACTTCTATTTATAACAAGACTATCAAGAACCATATTCCAATAGCCATCCAACCGAGAATCAACACAGATTGGACGATTAGAGCAAGATAAGGACATTAACGATATTACTATTATCGTTAAAAGCACAAATACATGATGGTTTAATCTTATTTCCATGCTACAAAAATAACATTTTGTTGTCATAATCCATCATAAATCATCGAATATCTGCTATGTTCTGTCGTAATTTAGACAAAATGAAAATAGAATCTGTAAATGTGGAACTTAAATAAATGGTTTTCTAACACAGCAAGATATATGTTTGCAATGAATATTTGTTCTTTTGCCATACTCTTGAAATGACAAAACCGGATAATTGCACAGAGTTGTGGAAAATAACAATGCTGTTATGCAGATTATATCCAACCTACACAACAAATAGCATAAAACTTCCGAAATCTGTACCACCATAAGGATATAAAACCATTATATCTTTTTTATGCTGGCATATTGAGGACATAGAAATTATTACATCTTGGTTTTCCCCATACCTATTCTTTATGGGAAGCAAAGCCCTTTCCAAGAGGTTCACAATCTCGCTTTTTACAAAGGTACTACCATGTTGTATTAGGAAGTTTTGGGAATCATATATTCCTGAAAACAAGAATCTAATTGCAGTCTTTAAATCTTCAAAAGTTTCTATTTCTATAACGCCCAAGAACACAATGGTATTGTTGCTTATGGGAACACTCCAAGTTTGGATTTCTTCACTGAAATAAAATCCAGTCAAATCAAAATGAAAAGTTTTTCTTACCAACAAACTGTCTTTAAGTTCATTGGAATGCGTAACCAATATGTAATGAGCATTAGGATTTGCCTTATATAATTTCTCTGCAAAAGAGGTGTAATCATCATCTTTTGCATCTCCTATATAGTCATAGTCTATCAAGCGAACGTCAATTTGTGGGTTTATGTCAAACAATGCCTTTATTTGGGAGGGCATACTGACAGTAGCGTCCTCTCCTATGGATCTAAATTTCGTAGAAAGCAAAATATCGTTATTCATGATTTCTTACTTGGTTTATTCTTCGTTTTGAACAATTATTTTGAAATGAATAGGAACTGGTGGATTTTGGTTATTGAAATAGTTTTCAAATAACTTTTGCTCATCATCATCATTGACGACACCCCCTATAACTAGTTCCTTGGGATTCACAAAGCTACGTCCTATGTATATGAGGACATCAGGATATTCTTTGCCGAGGCGCAATCTGGCATTTTCTATCCAGTCCTCAATCTTCATGATTATCTGTCCGTCTTTGCTACATACCCATTCGAAGTCTTCTGCAATTTCTTTCACTGCGGATTTCAATTCATCATAAAGTATAGGGCCTAAATTGCTTTTGTTATTTTTCACAATGTCAATGATGCTGACTGGCAGAAAATTCAAGAACTGTTTGCCAAAGAACGCCAATGGATGACCGCACAGATGCAGACGCATATCCGTGAGGTCAATTCCATGCTTGCTGATGAACGGAAAAAAGTTCGTGAACGATACAAGGAATATGATGGTTCCTATCTCGGTCACTATGCCCAGTGGTTCTTCTGGTTCTTCTTTACGATTGGTATTTTTGTGGTTGCAGGAGGTGTTGGAATGATAATTGCGCAGAACTATACATGAGATAGACGAGTTACTGCCTAACATTAAGTTTGCACTTAAAGTTAGGCGATTACTATTATTATCTCGATAACCAATCAACCAATTTTATTGCCTTCTTCGTGCCATAATGTTAAGAATGATGCTGCGCAAGAGATACATTATCGAAACCATTAACGACATGCTGAAGA
>OIYG01002987.1_pt1 | contig 10040 bp, 9 predicted proteins | sample 1587861 | NCBI WGS metagenome assembly OIYG01 (sample SAMN03283272) | human gut metagenome | biome: human-associated habitat; material: feces | host: Homo sapiens | place: Peru | collected 2012 | reverse complement strand
CCGGCAGGCTTAGCGAGACCCTTGAATCAAGGGGGATCCCTGTGCGGAGCGTCAGCGTCACCAACGAGGGCAGCGCCGACAGCCCGGGAGACGAACATTTCAGAGTGAGCGTGAGATCAGCCGGTTCCTTGCTGATGCCTTCCACGATGGCTGTGGCCTCGACCCTCTCCGAAATCTGTGCAAAAGGTATTGGAATTGAGGAATATAAGGTCGCCCGGAACTCTGTGCTCAATGGTTTCCTAAAGCCGCAGACGAACGATGCCCTTGTCTGCCAATGCGTCTCTTCGTACCTATATGGGGCAGATCTGGCCACCCCGGCCACCAAAGCCCGTTTCTTCTCTTCCAGGAATATGTCCCCGAAGGCTGAAGTGGAGTTGTTCAACGGTTATGTCTCTGCCCTTTTGGGGAATATGGACAATTGCAGTGTGGTTTGGACTGGTGACGACGGGCAATATGACGAATGGCAGTGGCCGGTTCTGTTCAAGGCCGCCTGGAACGGTGTCGCTCTGCTGGACAAGCCGGTTTTCCGGTGGAAGACCAGCCAGCGGGACACTACTGATTTCTGGAACGAGAAGAACAAGGTCAAGATCAAATCAACGGTCATCGAACCTGTCTCCGGAGGGGATATGTGGACATTCTCCAATGGAATGAAGGTGATTTACAAGAAGATGGACACCAAGGGACGGTTCAGCTATTCCTTGATGATCAAGGGAGGATATTCAACGGTAAGAGGTCTGCGGCGTGGCGAGGGGGCTTTTTTCTCCGATATGCTCGGGCTGTGCGACATCTCCGGAATGCCAGGACGTGATTTTCGTAAAACCCTTAAGGCTGAGGGTGTTGAGATGGACTGCGAAGTCTCGGCATCGGATCTGAGACTGTCCGGTTCGGCTCCGTCCAACAGGCTGACATTGGTTCTCAAATCCTTACTCTCCGTGGCGAACCATCGAAAAGCCTCCGTACCGGCGTTCGAGTCGTGGAGAAAGATGGAATCAGCTTCGCTGAAGCCAGCCTATCTGGACAGCCTGATGTACCCGGACTACAACTATTCCGCTGTCAAGACTCCGTCCGGTCTGGTGGATATGACAATGCAGGATGCACAGAATTTCTTCGAGAGCCAGTTCGTAAAGTCCAACGACGGAGTCTTCGTGATTGTAGGCGATATGCCGGTCGAATCTGTGCAAAAGATTATGTGTCAATATCTTGGTGGATTCAGGGTCAGCAAGTCGTCCTCTGTCCGCCAGTTCATCCCGTACAAGCTGCGCACTGGTGCCACGACATATTCCCGCATCGGAACCCCTGTGGAGATCAATCTTGCCTTGGCCTGCGCCGAGCCGTTCACGACAGAGAACTATATGGCATTCAAGGTCGCCAGCCTCGCCCTCCAGCGCAGGCTTACCGGTGTGATGGCCGAGCACGGGTTCAGTGTCAGAATGGCCGACCGCTTCAGCATCTGGCCTCAGGAGGCTTTGGAATTGATATTCACCTGCACTCCTGTGCCGGAATCCGGCCTTCCTTATGGTGTGAAGAGTGGTTCTGACCAGCCGATGAGGACTCTTGTGGAGGCCCGCAAGGTGATTGAAAACGTGCTTTCCAATCCGGTCAACGCCGCGGAGCTTGCTTCCTGCAAGTCCCTGCTGACCAACGGCTATTCGACCTATCTGGCTGATCCGAAGAATTATGTGGACGCTGTCCTGATGCGCTATTCCGGCGGAAAGGACGTGCTGACCGGCTATAACAACAGAATCGGCAGTGTCTCCGCCGACAAGGTAAAGGAAATTTTCGGCGCGCTGTCTGAAGGAATGAGAATTGAATATGTCGTCAAACAATAAGTTCGGAACCATTATCCAGATCGGCGACATCCTTGTGTCTGAGGATGTTGTCACTGAATATTTCGCCTGTGACTATGCTGTCTGCAAGGGGTGTTGCTGCATAATAGGGGACAGCGGGGCTCCACTTGAGGAGTCCGAGCTGGAGCCTTTGGAGGAGAATTACCCCATATATTCAAAGCTGATGAGGCCGCAGGGCCGCGCGCAGATCGACAAGGAAGGCTTTTTCTCCATCGACCGTGACGGGGACATCGTGACCCCTGTCGTGGATCAGACCGAGGAGTGCGCCTACACCACTTTCGATGAGGCCGGCAACTGCTTCTGCTCCATCGAAAGGTGCTTCTTCCAAGGCGAATGCAAGTTCCGCAAGCCCCAGTCCTGCTGGCTCTACCCGATCCGCGTCACCAAACTCACCGGCGGCGGCCAGGCCCTCAACCTCCATCGTTGGGGAATATGCAAGGATGCCTACGAGAAAGGCTGCCGCGAAGGCATCCGTGTCTATCAGTTCCTCCGCGATCCCCTGATCTCCGTATTCGGTCAGGACTTCTATGATGCCCTCTCCTTTGCTGCCGAGAATATCCTGACAGACAAGTAATTAATAGAGGATGACCCCGGAATTGGAGCCACCCTCTACTTCTGTTATTACGCCACGTGCTACCTGAGAACTGTCCCGTCAGGGGTGATTCTCACGTCGAGTTCGTTGTCCCCTTGCTCAATCTCGATCTTGTACCAGGAGCCGGACGGTGTCTCGACATATTCAGCGTCGTCGATCTTCCAGGATGGCCATTCGGTGGCGAGTCTGTCAGTCACGGCCGCAGGAATCTCAGATCTGCGGACATCCCATTCCGTGCGGATCCAGTCGAAGCCTCGGTTGAGGTACACGTCCTTGCCTCGGTTCTCGTGGACGATCTCCACCTCTATGCCGCCGTCCTCATATTCAACATCTATGATTCTGGCTCCAGGGTATTTCCCGAATATGACGTTCTCAAGTCCGGACTGGACATCGGAAGGAAGGTAATCCTCATAGTCGTAGTCGGCCTCCTCGTCGAGAACCACTTTGATGAGAGCCCCGGTTCCTGAGAAGTAAAGATCCGCTTCTTTTTCGAGGTTTCCATCGCGGGTTTCCACTTCAATGACATAGAATGTCTCCATTCCGGCCCTCTCCAGCCTGTCGATGTCATCGATTCTCCAACCGGCATATTCACTGGCCTTGAAAGCTGTTTTGACGGCCTCAGGAAGCGCCTCGTAAGTGATTTCGCTTTCGGTCATACACCACACTCCCGCACCGCTGAACCAGACGGAAAAGTCGTAGCCCGCACCGGTCGAGCGTGTCGTCGGATTGTTGAATTTGGCGATGATGTAGCCGTTCTTTGTAAGCCACTTCACATTTGTGGCCTCGGGGTACTTTTCTGACAGGGTGGCCTTTGCCTTTGGGTTGATCGCGTCAGTGTCGGCGGTGGCTTTATTGCAGCCTGCAAGTGTCATCAGGCAGATGCACATTGCTGTAATAAACAAGTTTTTCATCATACTATAAATTTAAAATGTGAATGTCAGCGGTCTATGCCGATAAGATTGTGGAGCTTGTCGAATTTCAACTCAAGCCTGTTGTCCAGTTCCACTTCAAGATCTCGAGAGTCATTCTCCGCTTTTGTCACAAACGACTCAGGGTAAAGTTCCAGGATCTTGGCGATCACCTCCTGAGGGATGATCCCGTCCGGAATCCTGTCGTGATGCCTGTCCACTTCCTTCCATTCTCCATTGCGACGGAACTCCAGTTTGGTGCCATCCGTCAGTATGACCTCGTATGACATTTTAAGAAAATCCCTGTCCTTTTTGGAGAACGCTATCTTGTCTCCGGGAAAGTGATCGTTTACGAACGTCATCACATTCTCCGGAAGCTCTTCCGGTGCGATGGCCTTGTCGTGGACCAGATTCGACAGGTAATAGCCAGCGATTCCGGCGACAACGAGAGAGACGATGATGATCAAAATTCTTTTCAGCATAGTTGATTTCTTTATGATGCGAATTTATAGTATGATTCTGTATTGAATCTGGAATATCCTCACGGTGGAAAGAAAATTTATCAGAATTCCACTCTGAAACGATGCTTCCCGCTCGCAAATGAATATGTAAGCCTCATTCCGTTTCTGTCAGCGATGGTCTTGGCCAAGGCCAGCCCGAGGCCTGTGGATCCCTCTTTTTTTGATCCTTGATAGAATCTCTCGAATATTCTGCCTTCGTCCAAAGCGGATTCTCCGCTGTTTTCCACCGTGAGGTTGTCCTCTGTCAGCGTTATGGTGATCTGGCCTCCCTCCGGACAGTGTGTGAACGCGTTCTTGATCAGATTTGTGACCAGAATCGAGGCAAGGGTCTCGTTCATCCGCGCTGTGACAGGGGACTCGGCGGCTTCCATACGGCAGTCGATGCTTTTGCCGGCGAATATCTCCTTGTACATATTTATTTGCCCTTCAACCAGATCCGTTATGTTGACATCGCTGATTTCGGGAAATTGTCCATTGTCGATTTTCGTGAGCAGTAGTAGTGTCTTGTTCAGTCTTGAGAGGTGGCCAAGGTCTCGTTTCATCTGGATCAGCTCTCCCATCGTGTCCTCGCTCAGGGTGTCGTTGTCCAGCATCCAGTCTATCCGTCCTCCGAGAACGGCAAGCGGGGTCTGAAGTTCGTGCGAGGCGTTTCCGATGAATTGTTTCTGCTTCTCGAAGGCCTCGTCCGAGCGTTCGGCCATCCCTGCCGCTGTTTTCTCAAGCTGGGTGAACTCGGAGACATTAGTGGTCACCTTTGGAAGATCGTGCGAATGGCCGGGAGTATAGCTTCCGAGCCAGTCCAGAATCTGGTAAAATGGACGCATACTCTTTTGTAGGACAACCAGCGCGATGATCAGGACTGTCAACAGGAGAATTACGTATAGCGCCAGAATCCACCAAAGAATGGTTTCGGTCAGATCGTCTTTCTCAAAAGTCGGAGTCGAGACGGTCAATTCAAAATATTCACCGTCCTTGTCTTTGAATATTGTCCTGAGAAATCTGGCGGGTTCGCATTCGTCCGTTTCCTTTATGTGGAAGTCGGCGTCGTAGTATTCCATTCCGGAATGTGCGGCAGCGTATGAGGATGTGACCGGCGCGATGCTGAAGTGCTTGTCAGTCATTATATTGGCTTCCGGCAACTCGTGCCCGGACAATTTTTTCGTCATCAATTGCTCGGCATAGACCTCCAGCAGATCATCGGCTTCGTCATTGATCTCGTCTACCATCACGAAGTAGAAGATCATCGCCCAAAGAGCTATGACAGGGAGCAGCGCCATCGCGAGACGCACGGCAATATTATGTATCAGTTTCATCCGTTCTCTTTTTCGACAAGTTTGTAGCCGAATCCATAGACGGATTTTATCTCGACATCCGCGCCTGCCGCCTCAAGTTTTTTCCTGAGATTCTTTACTTGGGAGTAGATGAAGTCGAAGTTGTCCGACAGATAGACCGAATCACCCCACACGGCTTCGGCCAGGGCGGCCTTGTCGATCATATGGCCAGGCCTGAGCAAGAAATAGTGAAGGATGTCATATTCCTTTTTAAGCAGGGCCAGAGTCTTGTCTCCCACCTCTGCCGTCCTGCTGTCCGGATTCACCCGCACGTTTCCGAAAGCTATTCCGTTCCGTCCGCTCGCGCCGCTTCTTCTGATAACGCTCTTCACTCTGGCCAGTAGCTCGGCCATATGGAATGGCTTCGGGAGATAGTCGTCCGCTCCTTCCTCTAAACCCAGTACTTTGTCTTCCAAGGAATTACGTGCGGAGATGATGATGACGTTCATCGTCTTTCCCTCGGTCTTGAATGTCCTCAGGAGTTCCAGCCCGCTTCCGTCCGGAAGCATAATGTCCAACAGTATGCAGTCATAGGAGAACAAATTCAACCTGTCCCAGGCCTCGTCATATGTCGCGGCTTCCTCCACGACATATCCCTCTTTCCTGAGCGCCCTGGCTATCAGCCCGCGCAATGATTCCTCGTCCTCTATGAGCAGTATCTTCATAACTTTCCAAAGTATTCCATAATATGCGATCCGCGGATCGTTGTCCGTCTGTCTGGACTATGTCCGCTTTTGTCCCGCTAAATTACAAAGTAATTCTGGAATAAATCTGGAAAGCCGTCGGAATATGCCGGAGCCTCTGAGAACAATCTTGACCGGAAAACCGGGCAGCGTATTCGATGAAGGCTACTCTGCCTTGTCGTTGGAGTTGAGGAGTTCCATCGCGGCTTCGTAGTCGGCCGCATTGACCTTGACCTCGACAGGATCTACATAGTTCAGTGAGACGTAGGAGGAGTTCTCTCCGAACACTGCGGCAGGGATGCCGTTCTCATTGAGCATGCCCGCTGTGATGTGGGCGCTCATCGCGTTGTCGAACTTTGCGACAGTCTTGAGTTCTTCTGCCATAATCTTTGAATATTAAAGGTTTATATCTATGCTTCAATGGTGCGTACAGCACCGATCGAGCATATTCATCTCCCATTTCCGGTGGATGCGGTTGGCACTACTCTTCGTCCAGCACCCGGAACTTGTACTCCAGTCCGCCGACTATCCGAACCACCTCCTTGGTCAGGCCTTCGACCTCGAATCCGCCGAGCTCGCGGGTCATCGTGATCCGGTCCTCGAACATCTTGAAGAGGGCGCTGAACTTGGATCGGAGGCGGAACGTCATATTCTCTCCATCCTCGCTTTCGAGACGGTAGCCGCGCATCTCCATATATTCAATAATCCCGCCACGGAGGTCGGAATATTCACCTTTTAATAAGACTGATCTTTTGATGAATCCGAATCTTGGGTAGAACGCTGAGACGAAGGCGAACAACAAAGCTATCTGCCACAATGACTTATAACCGTCACGGAACATCAGGCTGACATCCGCCTTGACGACTCCGATGAACACGAGCGCCGCCATTATGACCACAAACAGGATGGTGAAGTAGAAAAAGTATTTGACAGCTCTGATAAAATATTTCATAATAGTCCGATTTTTGCTAACGAAGCAAAGATATGAAATAGTTTTGTTATTTTTGTGTCATTAAACATTAAATCGAAAGACTATGGCAGAAATAGATCCTATCCAGGAGCGCCGTGAGCGCGAAGAGCAGGAAAAGAAGAATGAAAGCCTCAAGAAGGTTATGTGGATTCTTGTGGCTGTGGCGGTGCTGCTTGCCGCGGGACTTGCCTACATTTGGTTCTCGAAGTCCAGCCTTGTCAAGGACCTTAACGCTGAGAAGGACGACCTTACCCAGCAGATGATCGCCTTGAAGGGTGATTATGACAGCCTTTCATCAGACTACGCATCAATCAACAGCCAGCTGGATTCCTCCAAGGAAGAGGTCAACCAGTTGATAGAGAGAATCCAGAAGACTGAGGCCACGAACCGCCGCAAGATGCGTCAGTACGAGAAGGAACTCGGAACCCTGCGCAGCATTATGAAGAATTACATCGTGCAGATCGATTCCCTCAACACATTGAACCACAAGTTGACGGCTGATGCCGCCGCCGCGCGTCGCGAGGCCGCTGAGAGCCGCGCCGAGAACGCTGACCTCAAAGGCAAGGTCGAGAACCTTACCGGTCAGGTGGCCGCCGGCTCCGTGATCAAGTCCAGAGGCTTGAGTGTCGCCGCCTACAACGCTTCCGACAAGGTTACGGACCGCAGCAGCAGGGTGGTAAGGCTTCTCGCTTCACTTAGCCTTGTCGAGAACGATCTGGCGCCGAAGGGACCGGTCAGAGTCTATCTGCGTGTCAAGGATCCGGATGGAATCCTTCTCACCAACAGCACCCAGACCTCATTCTCGTTCAATGGTCAGACAATGGTCGCCTCCGCTTCCCGCGAGGTTGACTACGAGGGCAAGGAGGTTGATCTGAGCATCTACCTCAACGACATTCCTTCCTATCAGTCAGGAATATACACGGTTGAGGCCTACACCTCTCAGGCGTTCCTCGGCAAGACGGAACTCTTGCTCCGATAGCCCGTGATCTACCTTCACGTTCCTTTCTGCGGCAGTTTCTGCACCTACTGCGACTTTTATTCGGAAATATGCCGGAGCACTCAGGTGTTCAATGAATATGCCGATGCCGTCATTGCGGAGATCCGTGACCGTCAGAAAGAACTGGAAATGAATATGTCCGCCCGCGATGCGGTCAACACCCTATACATCGGAGGAGGCACCCCATCGGTGCTTCCTCTTGATGTTTTGTCACGGATTGTCGGTGCGGTTTCCCAGACTGAACGCCTTTCTTTGGTTACTGAACAGCTTTCTCTGGTCACTGAGCCTGTCGAAGTGACCACCCCGACAGAACTCTTCGATGAGTTTACCGTTGAAGTGAACCCCGAAGATATAGTGGAAAAAGGCCGTGAATATGTCCGCGGACTTCTTGCCTTGGGTGTGAACAGGATCAGCATGGGCATCCAGTCATTCAACGATGACATTCTCCGTTGGATGAACCGCCGCCACGATGCAGGGAATGCCGTCAAGGCTTTCCATATCCTTCGCGAAAGCGGAGTCCGGAACATCAGCATTGACCTGATCTTTGGCATATCCCAACTGACGGACGAGATCTGGAAAGATACGATTGAAAAGGCCTTGGAGCTTGCTCCTGAGCATATCTCGGCCTACCAACTGTCAATAGAGGAAGGAAGCGCCCTTGCCAAGATGGTAGCCGACGGGCGTTACGTTGAGGCTTCCGAGGAACAATGTCGCCGGCAGTACGACATCCTGTGTCAGAGTTTAAGGCTGGCCGGCTACCACCATTACGAAATCTCCAATTTCGCAAAGCCCGGCTTCGAAGCCGTCCACAACAGCGCCTATTGGCGCCGGGCACCGTACATCGGTCTCGGCCCCGGTGCCCATTCCCTGACCGGCAATGTACGCTCCTGGAACAGCCAGGAACTCCCGCACCGTCAGCAGGATGAAACCTCATCCTGCAATCCAGACAGAATCTCGTCCTGTAATCCGGACTCGACTTCGTGTCAAACTTCATCCCGGAATCCAAGCGGAAAGTTGGCCACATATTCAAGAAACTTCGAGACCCTTTCGCCCGAGGACATTCGTGTCGAGAGGATCATGCTCTCCCTCCGCACCGACAAAGGCTTGGAAGCCGCGGAACTATATTCATTGGCCGGCCGCACGGTCATTAATTCCCTTTTGAGTGAAGGTGCCCTTGAGAAGCAAGGCGGCAGCATCCGCATCCCCGAATCCCGCCTCTTCACCTCCGACGAGATAATCCGCGAACTGATCTGATACTCCGCTTGTCCCTTTGACCCTGCCGCAAAAAAATTGGACTCCGGCGTACCCTGTCGTGATTGATGTATCTATCAAAGTTATAATGTCTTACATTGTAAATATGACATTTTATCATTTTATGATAATCATTTTATGATAAAAATGCGCTTTGTCGGGAATAATAAGACTCTCACGTATGTGTTTAGGAATCTTATTGCTGTGAAGTGGCATGGCATACTTAGGGAGGGTGCCGTTTTGGAATGTTTTGGGTAAGGGGTAGGGTTGTCATTTGTGGCATTTATCCGCCACGGCTTAAAATCGGGACATACGACGAGGGTTAACCAGTAATTTGAATGACTCTAACGTCCTCAACGAAGCACCTCCGATTCATCGAAACGAGGAATAGAGGAGCCTTGATGATGTCGAGAGTCTAATATTTCTCGGTGATCTTTCGGGGGAGGTGGCGCTTGGGCAACGTTTTCGGGCTAGAACGTCTCTCAAGAGTGTTGCGGAACACTCTTGGGAAACGAATATGGCTCAATGCGTTGCCGGAGGGTTTTTGGAGTGCCTAAAGTCCAACGGTGACGCTAAAGCACTTTGCCGAAGGTGGCTGCCGTGTCAAAGAAGCCTCAAGTAGTGGTTTCTTCGGGGGTATCACCGAAAATATTTCTGTTTTTTATGAATTGAATGTGTTTCTTTCTGTTTCCTTTCATTAGGAATGCCTAACTTGCGGTCGTGTTCCGGGAGAAATCGCGGGACATTTTGACAAACAGACATGATTCACTTCAACTATGAGGACTTCAGAGAGAAAATGTGCCGTCAGGCGGAAGGTCGATGACCAGACTACCATTAACCAAGAGACCATTAACCAAGTGACCATTGAACAGCTGTCCATTGATCAGGGGGCCTTTGAACAGGGCATCATTGAACGTGAGGCAATGGACCACGAGATTGT
>OIYG01002985.1_pt1 | contig 10042 bp, 9 predicted proteins | sample 1587861 | NCBI WGS metagenome assembly OIYG01 (sample SAMN03283272) | human gut metagenome | biome: human-associated habitat; material: feces | host: Homo sapiens | place: Peru | collected 2012 | reverse complement strand
AGAAGCTCATCCTGATGTAGATCTCTACATCGGTGCAATGGATGATCATCTGAACGAGCACTGCTATATCGTTCCCGGCCTTGGCGACGCAGGCGATCGTATTTTCGGCACGAAATAAAAACGGAGAGGTTCGTATGTCATCAAAGAGAGCGGACTATATTTCCTGGGATGAGTATTTTATGGGATTAGCACATCTTAGTGCGTTAAGATCAAAAGATCCTAATACTCAGGTTGGCGCAGCTATTATTGATGAAAATCATAGAGTTGTATCTGTTGGCTACAATGGTTTTCCAAAAGGATGCAGTGATGATGAATTTCCATGGTCAAGATCAGGTGGTGTATTAAATAGTAAATATGCTTTTGTTGTCCATGCGGAATTAAATGCGATATTGAACAGTCCGCGCTCTGTTAGTGGATGTACAATATATGTCTCTTTATTTCCATGCAATGAATGTGCAAAAGCAATCATTCAATCTGGCATCAAGCGTATCGTGTATGAATCAGACAAATATGCTGATTCCGAAACAACAATCGCCAGTAAAAAAATGTTACAGGCAGCAGGCATTGAGCTTGTGCAATTAGAAAATACAATTAAACTGTCGGTTGAAAAAGTAAAAAATACAGAAATGGTTGACTAATACAACCTTTCTGTATTTTTAAAATGCATTTTAGCAACTTCATGAAGTCTATCAAAAGAATATTTTTCGATAAATTCTTTCGCACATTCATCAGCCTGTTTACCGCCACCTTTTTGAAAGGTCATGTCATATGCTTCATTCATTTTATCAAGAGCGTTTAAGAAGGCATTTCTTGCAATCATACTGCTTATCGCTACGGAGATATATTTATCTTCAGCTTTGGTTTCAAAATGAATATGACGAACAACCTGTTTATCATCTTTTAAATAACGATAATATAATGGTTCAGGAGCAAACTGGTCGATAATCATAAATTCAGGCAGTGCTACTTTTTTACTTAAGTTAATATATGCCTGATTATGCAGCTTCGCTTTTATCGCATTTAAATTTGTCGTTTCATGAACTTTATTGTATTTATTTGGCATGACAATTAAAGTGCTGTGAATGACATTTTTTTCAAGAATAGGAGCGATTTGACGGATTTCAGTATCCGTCAAGGCTTTAGAGTCACGGATATTTAAAGATTGCACAACATCCATAGCTTTTTCATCTACATAACTTGCACATACGCAAACAGGACCAAAATAGTCTCCTGTTCCTACTTCATCACTTCCAGCCTGGGGAAGAATAATTGTTTTTTTCTTTTGAAAAGATGAGGCATATATTTCAGCATCTTTTCCCTGAAAGACAACTTTACCGCTTGTATATGCTGTAATAACGCAATCCTCACATTTTAATTGATAATATGCATAGGGGGGTACTTTGCTTGATTTATTAGAAGCGAAAGCATCACCAAGTTTTTGAATTTGTTCTTCAGTCAGTTTTAAAGTTATAATTTGATTTGTCATGTAATAATCCTAACACGATATTGATAAAAAAATGAAATATCGCTAACATAAGACAGTAAGAAAGAGGTTTCTATGATTACGATTCCAGAAGATTATATCTATTTGTTTAATATAGCCGTAATAGTTATTTATGTACTTTTTGTCATGAAAGGAATGCATAAAGGAGTTTTAAGTCAACTTCTTGATTTATTTGGTACTTTAATTGCTTTCTTTGTGTCATGGCGTTATTCCGATATTGGTAGCAGCTTTTTTTCTCTTGTGCCTAAATCAATTTTACCGTTTCAAGATACATTGCTTGCAGAAGATATATATGCTCTAGCAAATAGAACAGTATGGTTTTTATTATTGTTTATCATTTGTAAGATTATTTTCCATTTGTTAAGTAAACTTTTTGATGGTATACAGAAAGTACCTGGGTTAAAAGAAATCAGTTCTTTGCTTGGCGGGTTGTTTGGCTTTTTCAGTGCGACAATATGGATTATTGTCATATGCACAGCATTGAAAATGCCTGTATTTACAAATGGTCAAGTTATCTATAATCGCTCAATGCTAAGCAATATAAATGAAACTGCTGTACAAGCTGTTAATATGTTAGGGGTATCAACTGATACCAGTGATTTATTCAATGATATTTATTTGAAAGTAAAAGATATGCCTGATAATGACAAAGAAGCGGTAACGAAATGGCTGGAAGATCAAGGATATAAGAGTAATTAGTATGAGTTTAGAAAAAAGTCTCGAATTAGATGTAATTATTCAAGAGATAGAAGATCTCTGTGTTTTTTCACGTGGTAAAAAAATCATTCATGAGTTGAAGCCTTCTTATGACCGTTTAATAATAAAAAGAGAAAATGAATGTATTAGAGAAGCATTACAGGTAGTTGTTCATTATGGTGATGTACCATTTTTAGGTATACGTGATATTGGTAATAATTTATCTCTAGCCTTAAAAGGAAGATCTCTAACAGGGCTTGATTTAATTGAAATTGCCAACTTTATACAGGGTGTTAAAGGTATTATTGATTTTGAAAAGACAATCGAATTTGATCATCCAGCATTAAATGAATATTTTTCTTCTTTGATGTATCACCAGAAAACAAGCAACAAGATAAAAAACTGCATCAATGATTATGGTGAAGTGGTAGATAATGCATCAAGTAATCTGCAGAAGATACGTGGAGAATTAAGAAGAGCAGATAATGAAATACAAGAAGCGATGAATAAATTTATTCAAAGCCACGCTAACAGTATTGTGGATGGTATTGTTACTACAAGAAATGGTAGAAGTGTTGTATTAGTAAAAGCATCAGAAAAAAATACTTTTGGTGGTCTTGTATATGGTGATTCTGCAAGTGGACAGGCCAGTTACATAGAACCAGCTGCTGTCGTAAGAGCAAATAACCATAAACAGGAACTATTATCCAAAGAACAGGATGAAGTAGCGAAAATATTAAGAGAATGCACAAGCTATGTTCAAGAAACTGCTGAAGAAGAATTAGCAAATTTAGATACTTGTGCTTTACTTGATGCTTTATTTGCTAAAGCAAACTGGGGTAAAAGGAAAAATGCAGTTGTAAGTAAACTTGCAGAAGAAAGAAAAGTTGAATTTATAAAAGCAAGACACCCATTAATTGCGGATGATAAAGTCGTTTCTAATACATATCATTTAGAAGATCCAAAACGTATTTTACTTATTACTGGTCCAAATACTGGCGGTAAAACGGTATCAATGAAAATATTTGGCTTATTTGTACTGATGACATATTGTGGTATTCCCGTTACGTGTGAGTCAGCTTCAGTACCATTCTTTGACCGTGTATTTGCCGATATTGGGGATGATCAAAGTGTTGTATCGTCTTTAAGTTCATTCAGTGCGCATACAAAAAAACAGGCTGAAATAGCTCGCTTTGCAACAGAAAATTCACTTGTACTCTTAGATGAAGTTGGTTCAGGTACTGATCCGCAAGAAGGTGAAAGTTTAGCAATTTCTCTATTGAATGAATTACGTAAAAAATGTGCTATGACAATTGCGACAACTCATTTTAACCGTTTAAAAGCATATGGAAAAAGACATGATGATATATTACTTGCAAGTGTTGAATTTGATATGAAGAATTTACAACCTACATATCGTTATGTTGAAGGGTTGACGGGACAAAGTAACGCTTTCGAAGTTGCCTTAAGATATGGATTGCCAAAACATATTGTTAATTATGCAAGATTTTTAAAGGGACAGGCTAAAACACAGGAAGATAAATTGATTGAAACTTTAGATGCTGAACTTCATGAAGCAAGAAAAAAAGAAGAAGAATATAATTCCAAACTTGAAGAATTGAATCAAAAGTTGAAAAAGCTAGAAAAAGAGCAGCGAGCTTTTGAAATTGAAAAATTACATTGGAAACAAAATGCTGAGGAAGAAGCAGAGAAGTATATTGAAAATGCCAAACTTGAAGCAGATGAAATTTTGAAAGAAATGCGCAAGCAGAAACATGCAAAATATCATGAAGTACTAAATACAAGAAACAAATTAAATAACGATGAAATAAATGAACTTCCAGTTGAAAATACGCTGCATGAAGATTTTGAAGTGGGAGATGTTGTAGAATTAACTTCAAGTAATCAGGTAGCGAGAATTTTAGAAATTCGTAAAAAAGATATTGTAATATCACTTAATGGTCGTGAACTGCATGTAAAAAAGAATCAGCTTCGCCCAAGTTTGAAGATGTTACCAAAAGAAAAAAGTGAGACATTTGTGACCGTTAAAAATCATTCGGTTTATTCAAGTATGCCTTTAGAGTGTAACTTGATTGGTTTACATGTTGATGAAGCAATGGATAAATTAGATGGTTATATGGATGAAGCAAGATTACATGGATTAACTTCATATAGAATTATTCATGGAGATGGCAGTGGTGCATTAAGAAAAGCTGTTCACGAAAGATTAAAAAGAAATAAGTATGTAGAAAGCTATCGTATTGGTATGCCTCAAGAAGGTGGAACGGGAGCAACAGTTGTTGAAATAAAGAAATGAATAAAGAATATATCAAAGCAAAATTAGCAACCCTGCCAAATAATCCAGGTTCTTATCAAATGAAAGATAAGAATGGGGAAATTATATATGTTGGTAAAGCTAAAAATCTTCATAATCGTGTGAATCAGTATTTTGTTGGTGCGCATGATTTTAAAACAACCAAAATGGTATCGAATATTGAAGATTTTGATTATATTGTGACTTCATCAGAAAAAGAAGCTCTTGTATTAGAAATAAATCTAATCAAGAAGTATCGTCCAAAATATAACATCATGTTTATTGATGATTCCAGTTATCCGTATATTAAACTTACAAAAGAGAAATATCCGCGTTTGCTTATTGCTCGTGATACAAAAAAAGATAAACGTGCTAAATACTTTGGACCATTTCCAGACGCTTCGGCAGCCCGTGATACCCAGAAACTTTTACAGTCTTTATATCCATTTAGAAGATGTGAACGTATTCCTAATAAAGTATGCCTTTACTACCATATGGGTCAATGTCTCGCCCCTTGTGTTAATGAAGTAGATTCATCGATTTACACGCAAATGGAACAAGCAGTAACACGCTTTTTAAATGGCGATACAAAAGAAATTAAAGATGATTTAAAAAAGAAAATGTTACAGGCCAGTGAGGAATTGGCCTTTGAGAAAGCTGCTGAATATAAACGCTTAATCGATTCAATTGATCAAGTTGTAGATAAGCAGATGATTGAAATGGATAAAAAAGGCAGTAAAGATGCTTTTGCCTATTATGTAAATAAAGGCTATATTGCAATTGCTGGATTCTTAGTACGTAATGGAACAATCTTATCAAAAGAATATCGTTTAAGACCTTTATACGATGACCCTGAAGATACATTTATTAACTTTATTGTTCAATATTATGATGAACATCCTAAAGCTTCAGAACTTGTATTACCTAATGGTATAGAAACTAGTACTCTTGAAGAAGTATTAGATATGAAAATCTTCTTACCACAAAAAGGTTATCGCCAAAAGTTAATTGATATGTGTGTTGATAATGCGAAAAAACAACTGGAGCAGAAGTTTGAAGTAGCAGAAAAACAAGATACAGAAATTGAAAAAGCAGTGGAGCAGTTATCTTCTCTTGCTCGGCATACAATGAATCGAGTTGAGTTATTTGATAACAGTCACATTAGTGGTCAGTTTACAGTTGCAGCATGTGTTGTATATGAAGATGGCTACCCACAAAAAAAGGATTACAGACTGTATAAATTACATACAGGTAATTCAGATTTTGATTCAATGAAAGAAGTAATTTATCGTCGTTATTTCCGTTTGTTAAGTGAAAACGGACGTATGCCGGATGGTATTATTGTGGATGGTGGCGAATTACAGATTCACGCAGCTAAAGAAATTATTGATTCATTAGGAATTGATATTAAGATTATGGGACTTGTAAAAGATGATCACCATAATACAAATGCTCTAATGAATGAAGATGGCGAAACATTTGCAATAGATAAAGACAGTGGTTTATTTTTCCTTCTTACAAGAATGCAGGATGAAGTGCATCGTGTAGCGATAACATATCATCGTAAATTAAGATCAAAAGCACAAACTAAATCTATTCTTGATGAAATTGAAGGTATTGGACCAAAAAGAAAAAAATTACTATTAAAGACATTTGGATCATTTACAAATTTGAAAGCCGCAACAGTAGAAGAAATTGCTAAAGTTGTGCCAAATGATACCGCTTTAAAAGTGTATGAAGCAATTCATGTGCAGGAATGATATAATAGAAGATATGAGTACAGTAAAATTATTAGATGAAAAAACTAGAAAGAGATGGACAGCAATATTTGTTGGCGTAGTAGTATGTATTGCGATTACGTGTATTTCTATCATGAATATACATTATGACGAATTAGCACGTTATCCATATAAAGATGAAAGAAGCCGAGAATTAATTAAAGAATATCTAAATAAAGAAGAAATAGATTATATAATCGAATATTCTATCGCTCCTAATGTATTTATTTCTTTTATTCAAGCAGATGACTTCAATATATATCATGCGACTGAATATAAAAAATTAAGTGAAGTAATGTGGATGGAATCACCAGAGCATATTGTTGAAATGGTAGAAAAAACAAGAAATGCAATGGATATTGATACTTTAGCAAGATATCTTGAACATTATACGTTTAGTGATATAGAAGCTTATCTAACAGCATCTGATGTATATAGTATTAATTCATTATTAGTAGAAGAAGCTAACAGTATTGATGTTTGTTTAGATGATACTCATACTGTCAGTACAAGAATACCGAATAATTTGCAGGATTTAACAACAGAAGTAGCAAGTAAATATCCTGTATTAGTTAACGAAAGAGTTCAACAACCTTTAGTTGATTTATGTTCAGCAATCAATAGGGAATATGAGGATAATAATGGTTGTGGTGGATTATTTGTGAAAAGTGGTTATACTTCCTATAACAGTCAGGAATCACTTTATAACGATGCCGAAAAACAATATGGTGGGGAAGCATCATATTATGTTTCTAAACCAGGACATGATGAACATCAACTTGGTTTAGCGGTTGATTTTATGGTAGATGGTATTACCGATGAGTCATTTCATTTAACTATTCAATATGAATGGCTTCAAGAACATGCATGGGAATTTGGCTTTATTCAAACTTATGATGCAACTAATACAAATCATGCTGAAGAAAGCTATCATTATCGTTATGTTGGTTCAGCAGTATCATCATATATGCATGAACAGGGCATTAATTTTGAAACTTATAACAATTTAAAATAAAAGATGCAAATTAATGCATCTAACCAAGCAAGTGAGTCAGCGATTCTTGAATAAGACGATTAGCTTGCTTTTTTTGTAGGATATTTGTAGTAGAAGATTGTAATTGCTTTAATCCTTTTTTATCTGCTTTCTTATAATCTTTAGAAACAGCACGCCATAATAAATAAATGTTTAAGAATTTAACAGCTTTAGTACCTAATTCTTTCTGGGCGTTTATTTTATTTGTAATAGATAATAAATAATTCTGTCCTTTGAAAGCTGCTTCATTACCGATGGTTACAATATGATTTACTTTTGAGAATAAAGGATTAACTTTTTTAAGTGTTAAACATAAATAAATAATCAGAATAACAAATGCAATCAATAAAATATATAAGTTATATGGGTATAAATTCATAAGAAATCTCCTAAATCTATTGTAATAGGTTTGTTTAGATATTTTCAACTGCTCTTTTTTTTGTTATCATGCGGTTGTATGAAATCTATTAAAATAATACTGGTCAGTGATAACCATTATCATCCTGAACCTTTAATAAAACTTCAAGAATACTACAAAGACGCAGATTATTTTTTTCATTGCGGAGATAGCGAAATGCCATTTAGCTTGTTAAACGGTTATGCAAGAGTACGTGGCAATAATGATTATGATGGTAATTATCCAGAACAACTTGTTTTAGAAATAGGTAATCATCGTTTTTTACTTGTTCATGGACATAAACAACTATATGGATTTAACTATGAAGGATTAGTATCTTCAGCAAAAAAGAATAATTGTGATATTGTTTGCTTTGGTCATACCCATAGATATTTAGCAACAGAAAAAGAAGGTATATTATTGCTGAACCCGGGAAGTATATGGCGTAACCGTGATGGAAGTGAACCGAGTTACATGATTATTACTTTAGACGAAGAAAAAGTAAAAATTCAGAAAAAAATTTATTCTTTACCATTGCAAGATTAAAAAAATTTTGGTATAATCAATGTGTTGTCCACGTAGCTCAGTTGGATAGAGCACTCGCCTTCTAAGCGAGTGGTCGCGGGTTCGAATCCCTCCGTGGACGCCACTTTAGTTAAATAAACCGCATATCAATGCGGTTTTTATGTATCTATGTTTTTGCAAAATATGAGACTGTTAATGTTGGAGTCAGCTTTTTATGGAAAATTATTATACAGAGATTATTGATGAAATTAAAACGGCTTTAGAAAAAGGGGAAATTGAAGAAGCTGAATATCTATTGAAGAAAGAATTATCTATGCCGTATATTCCTCAAGAAGTAGAAGTAGAGTTTAGTAAATTAAGAAAAGATATTGCTTATGCAAAAAGTGATAAGAGAAATATTCAGGAAGAGAGTCTTGAAAGTTTATTATCAAAATTAAAAAGTGGAAAAGCACAATCACAACTTGCTGCAGCAGCAAGTTTACAAGATAGAAACTTAAGAAGCTGTATTGATGATATTAAAGCATATTTAGAAAAGGATCCTTGCCCTGAAGCTGCGGCACTTATTTTAGAAGCACTTGCAGAACAAGAAATAAATGATGAATTTACATTAAGAAGAAATGGCTTAGAATATACTTTTTATGCAGATGAAATGGTTCCAGTTACAAAAAGTAAGGGATTTTTAAAAGCTTTGGATTTACTTGAAATACATTATCAAAAAAATCCTTCATTATATCAACTTGCTAAATCCATTTTGATTCATAAAGTATATTTGTTCTTACCGCTTACATATGAAGAATATGAAGCGGATAGTTTAGAAAAAGAAGTGATTGAAGAAGTGGAAGAAGCTTTAAATGCAATGGAAGAACAATAGTTTTAGCATTCCCCTCTTGACAGTGCTAATTTATAGATTTATTATGAATTAGCACAAATATAAAAAGAGTGCTAAATCTGTGTAATTTGTAGCAGAAATTAGATATTTTTGATATACTGTTACAGTTAAAAAAGAAATAGCTGAAAGGAGCTTATAAAATGGCAGCAGTATTTAATTTAAAAGAAAATTCAACTGGAGACTTAGAAGTAACTGTTTCTGGTGAAGAATGGTCTAATGCAGTAGACAAAGCATTCAAGAAATTAGCTAACAAAATTAGCATTCCTGGTTTCCGTAAAGGAAAAGTTCCAGCACAAATGTTAGAAAAGTATGTTTCTGAAAATGAAAGAATGATGCAAGCTGTAGAAGACAATATGAATGCATGGTTAATTGCAGGTATGCAAGAAGCTAATGTAGAACCAATCTCTAGACCTTCTGTAGATATCAAATCTATGGATGCTATGGGAGTAACACTTGTTTATACATTTGAAGTTATGCCTGAAGTTAAACTAGGAAACTATGTTGGTTTAGACTATGCAGTTAAAGAAACAGTAGTTACAGATGAAGAATTTGATAACGAAATCAACAGAATGCGTAAGACATATGCTGAAATGGTTACAGTAGATGGCGAAGCAGAAAATGGTGATACAGTAGTAATCGACTATACAGGATTAAAAGATGGCGTTGAATTCGATGGCGGTAAAGCTGAAGGACATAATCTTGTTCTTGGAAGCAAATCATTCATCCCAGGTTTTGAAGATCAACTAGTTGGTGTAAAAGCTGGTGAAGATAGAGATGTTAACGTTACATTCCCAGAAGATTACTTTGCTGAAGAATTAAAAGGTGCAGCAGTTGTATTCAAGGTTCATGTTTCTGAAGTTAAACGTGAAGTATTACCTGAATTAAATGATGATTTTGCAGCTGATA
>OIYG01002984.1_pt1 | contig 10056 bp, 7 predicted proteins | sample 1587861 | NCBI WGS metagenome assembly OIYG01 (sample SAMN03283272) | human gut metagenome | biome: human-associated habitat; material: feces | host: Homo sapiens | place: Peru | collected 2012 | reverse complement strand
GCTGCCGCCAGCCACAAACTCCATGACATAATAGACCGTGTTGTTTTGTTCAAACGCCTCAAGCACATGTATGATGTGCGGATGGTTTATAGACGCAAGGTTTTCAGCCTCACGCATAAACTTGCGGCGATATTCTGAAAACATGCCGTCGCTGGAGCTACAGGTCACCTCGCTACCGTTACGTCCGTTAATGTCGTGCATGTAAAACTCCTTCACACACACGCGCAACATGCCGTTCATCGGCCCTGCCCCATCGCTCACCACAGCAAGATAAGTGATGCCGAAGGTGCCGCTGCCCAGCATTCGTTCTATACGATAAGAATAAGTTTGGCCACGCAACACGGTGCCGTTAGAGAGTTCTGCCATAATAAAAATGCCTTATGTTTGTTTTTAATGATGTCGGAAAGACCTTTACAACTCATCCTTTCTGATTGTCACCCGACAAATCGTCTACGAAACCGACAAGAAGTTTCACGCCTATGTAAAGCAAATAAATGGGAGCGAGGATAGCTCCAACACGGATATGCGTTCCACCGTTACCTGAAAAGAAATTGAGCAGCAGCCAAATCATAACAGGAATCATCAGGAAGCAAAGCAATGCCGCCCACAAGCGCCACGTCTTCTTCCACATGCGTGCCAAGAAGCCTTGTCTGCCACAATTCTCAGATAATTCATTGGCTGTAGCGCTTGGCTCTTCGTAATATGCCTTTGAGCCACCGTTTGCCCCGTTTGCCACCTTTGGGTCATCATCAACCACAGAAGCCTCCACTGTGTCAGCATCGTCTTTCATTGCACAACACAACACGTTGTTTATGCGGAACGCTTCAAACAAGGCAGCGGAGCGCATCAAAGCGTTCATGTCGATGCCCGACGATTCGTTTTCCATCACGATGCGAACGGTCACCCCAGTGTCGATTTTTCCCAACTGCCCACGAATCCTCACAGAGGCAATAAAGAACCCCAGATTGTCGCGTTCCGTTATGGTGTACTCATATTTTTTTGTGGAGAAGCAAGTTCCTATTCCTATGTCCATTTTTTTAGAGCATTAATTGGTTATTATTTTAAAGCAATGTATCACATGACAAAAGTACAAAAAAAAGCCAAACGAATACAATATTTATAGAAGAAAAAAACAAGAATGATTTGAAATATTATGATTAAACAAAAACAAGCGTATGAAAAGACTCCATACGCTTGCTTATTTTTATTTTTCCTTTTCCGCTCAATTAAAGTGAAAAGGAACAAACTTTAAACCTTCTTATCTATCCTTCTTCATCCTCAGCTCATAGAGGTCGTTGCGGCGGTCACGCAGGTTGCGCACGCTGCCGTAGGTGTGAAGCTCATTAAGGAGCGTCAGGTCACAGTCGGCAACGAGGATCTGCTCTGTGCCTGGTGTTGCCATGGCACGCTTGCCGTCGGTGGGGAAAGCGAAGTCGCAGGGTGTAAACACAGCCGACTGCGCATACTGGATGTCCATGTTGTGAACGCGCGGCAGGTTACCCACACTTCCCGCAATGGCCACATAACACTCGTTCTCCACAGCTCTTGCCTGAGCACACACCTTCACACGGGCATAAGCGTTCTGCGTGTCGGTGTTGAACGGCACAAACAAGATCTGCATGCCGTCCTCAGCCATGATGCGAGACAGCTCGGGGAACTCGACGTCATAACAAATAAGGATGCCAATCTTTCCACAGTCGGTGTCGAAAGTCTGCACACGGTTGCCTTGGCTCAAGCCCCAGCTCTTCTGCTCGTCGGGTGTGACATGAATTTTCTCGTACATGTCGTAAGAGCCATCGCGACGGCAGAGGAATCCAACGTTGTACAGTCCGCCATCTTCCTTCACATAAGGCATGGAGCCTGTTATGATGTTGATGTTGTAGCTGATTGCCAGCTCCACGAAGCGGTCACGGATCTGCTCGGTATATTGCGCCAATCCGCGTATCGACTGTGCCTCACCCATGTCGTTAAACTTGGCCATGAGGGGCGCGTTGAAATATTCGGGGAAGAGCACAAAGTCGCTCTTATAGTCGCTCACAGAGTCGACAAAAAACTCCACCTGTTCAAACAGGTCGTCCACGTCCTTATAAGGACGCATCTGCCATTGCACCAGACCCACTCTCACCGTTGGACGTTTCTCCACATACGAGTCGGTTTGCGGCTGATAGTAGATGTTATCCCACTGCAACAACGTTGCGCAGTGTTTCGACTCCTCGTCGTTAGGCAGATAGTTGCGTATCACGCGGCGCACATGAAAATCGTTCGACAACTGGAACGTGAGCACCGGGTCATAAATCTCGCGTGAGCGCACCTTCTCAATATACTCTTTCGGGCGCATGGTGTCGGCATACTTATAATAGTTAGGTATGCGACCTCCAAACATAATGGCCTTGAGGTTAAGCTTCTCGCACAGCTCCTTGCGATATTCATACATGCGTCGACCCAATCGCAGACCGCGATAGTCGGGGTGAATGAACACCTCGATGCCGTACAATATGTTGCCGTTAGGATTATGCGTGTTAAACGTCTCGTTACCCGTCACCTTGGCGTAGGTATGATCACCCTTCACCATGTTATAGTCGACGATGATGCTGAGGGCACAGCCCACAATCTTGTCGTCCACCACAATGACCACCTGTCCCTCGGGGAAGATGGTTATAAGCTTCTTGATCTGGGCATGAGTCCAGAACACATCATGGTCTGCATAAATTCGTTTGAACGAACCAGCCAGCTGATCGTAGTCCTCCATCCGAAGGTTGCGCAGCTCTACCTTGTTTATTTTAAGATTAGATTCCATAAAACAAATAAACGTTTGTTATCTTACACTATTATTCTTATCCTTTCTGCAAAAGTAAGAAAATTATATGTAGAAAACGCGACATTTTATATAAAAATGTGCCGTGTGCCGACAAAAAACAAAAAAAATTAAGTAAATTTGCAATGAATAAAAAACACGAGAACCACTTATGAGCAACAAGATAACATCAGCCATCGCCCCGGGCACCGTCCTGCACGGCGAGGCTTACGACTACAAGATAATAAAGACACTCGGCCAGGGCTCCTTCGGCATAACCTACCAGGCAAAGGTGGAGATGAAGGGCGCGCTCGGCACACTCGACAGCAACATGTATGTTGCGGTAAAGGAGTTTTTCATGAAAGAGGTGAACGGACGCTCGGGCGACACCGTGACAAGCGGCAGCACGTCGAAGGGCGGACTGTTCAGCTATTACCGCGAGAAGTTCGAGCGCGAGGCACGCAACCTCGGCACGCTGAAGCATCCCAACATCGTGCGTGTACTGGAGATGTTCATTGCCAACGGCACGGCCTACTACGCCATGGAATTCATCAACGGCATGAGCCTTGACGACACGATAGCCCAATCTCCCCAGGGCCGTCTCTCCACAGAACAGGCCATCAGGCTGACCCGGCAAATAGGTGCTGCCATAAGTTTCATGCACAGCCGCAAGATGCTGCACCTCGACGTGAAACCGGCCAACGTGATGGTGAGAGCCGACGGCAAGGCCGTGCTCATCGATTTCGGCCTCTCCAAACAGTATGACGAGAGCGGACAGCCAGAGTCGAGCACCACCGTCGGCGGCGGCACACCGGGCTACGCCCCTCTCGAGCAGGCAAGCTACCGCGACGGCCACGGTTTCCCCGTTGTGATGGATGTCTACGCGCTGGGAGCCACCATGTTCAAGATGCTCTCTGGACAGCGTCCGCCCGAGGCTTCGGATATTCTGAACGAGGGATTCCCCGAGAGTTGCCTGCTGGCCGCCAGCACGCCACGCCACATCATCAGATGCATTGAGAAGGCCATGGCGCCGCTGAAGAAAGACCGTTACCAGAGCGTCGACCAGTTTGTGATGGACCTGTGTGGCAAGGCAGAAACAACAGGAAACGAAGCCGCCGGGAAAAACGAAGCCACAAGTTTCAGCGATGAGGTGAAAGTGGTGGACGCAAGGCCGTCTGACCGGCACGAGGCAAAGCGACACAAGATGAAAAAGCGGCGCCTCTATATTTGCATAGGGTTCATCACCTTTATAGTTTTTGCCGCGATCTGCACTTCTGTACAAAATTGCCAAGTGGAGAAATGGCGTCAAGAGGATTCCATCGACACCTCACTTGTTGAACAACCTGAAGATCCATCAGCGGCAAATCCGACAGGCACTCTCTACACCCACGACGCCGCTGGCAACAATTTTGTGTGGACGGGTGGAGTGCTCAACGACCTACCCGATGGCAACGGCTCGGCCAACTACAACGAGGGTGACAAAGACGGACGCAAGGAGTACTACGGACGTATGGTGAAAGGCAAGCGCGAGACCCTTGACGGCGAGACAGCCACGCTCACCTACATTAACGGCAACAAGTATGTCGGAACGTTCGCCAACGACATGCTAAAGGAAGGAACCTACACGGACAAGGAAAACGGCATGAGTTTCAAAGGAACATTCAAAAACAACGCGCCCTACAACGGCAAATGGTTTATGCTGGGGGACGGAAGCGTGTACACGACTGTGAAAAACGGGGAAATGCAGAATTGAGAACAATGACACCTGCCGACAACCGTGCAGAACGTGATTACAGCAGACAATTTTTTATTTAAGTGACGTTTTAAAAAATAGATTGTCATGATTTGAGCTTTATCTTTTTGATCTATTTCTCTCAAATCATAACAATCTATTTTTTTAGCGTCACTTATCTGTTAATAGAAACCAATCAAACCGATCAGCTTTTTTCTGGCTTGTTGTAACCGATAAACGCTCCTGCAATAGCGCCAAATATCAGCCACACATATTTCGTCGTGTCGCCATCAGAATATTCATATCCGAAACTCTCAAGCATAATGCTATAGACCGCTACGGCGGCAGGACACAGCACCAAAGCCACTATTGCGCCGAGCACCGATTTCTCGGGAACTGTCATCCTCACAGCACCGCCTATCAAGGCCATGCCTAAAGCCATTATTGCAGCATATTCGCTTTCCAACCAAATTGAAAGACCTGCCCATATAAGGGCTACAACCACTGCTGTTATCGCGCCTACCAGCAGTGTCATGAGGGGATTGTTATTATTCTCCATAATTAAAACGTTTTTAATGATTATTACTTTTTTCTTATCAGAAGTCTTAATGACATGAACTGATTGCATAATTCAAGACGAGCGCTCCTATTACGATGCATATCACGATTGTCAGCAGCGTGGAGACAATTCGTCCGAAGCTTGTTTTCTCTTCATTGTTTTTTATCTCCGTTTCTTCGTTGTCTTTTCCCGTTTTGCCAGATAGAGCCTGTGCCAGTTCCGCCACCGTTTGGTAACGTGCCTTGCTCATCGGCGCCATTGCTTTATTCACGACAGCAGTTGTCTTCTCACTGACGCCAGCCTGAGCGAACAAGCCGAACGGGAAGCCATCGTTCAAGATATCTGAAGCCGTTGGCATCTCACCAACGCCTGTCAGCATCTTCATCATCGTGGCACCGAGGGCATAGATGTCAAGCGTTGCTGGCAGTCCGCTGTGCTCATGATAGTTTGCCTGTTCTATAGGAGCATATCCCGGCGTGCCGAGCCCAATGGTGGTGCTCGATTCCGGCTCCCCACTTTGGTTAAACTGCTTTGACAGTCCAAAGTCGATGAGCACAGCCTCACCGTTGCGCATCATGATGTTCGACGGTTTGAGGTCAAGATGCAACATCTTGCGGTTGTGCATATAGCTTAGAGCATCAGCCACCTGTAAGGTAATGTCGATAGCCTCTTGTTCCCGTAAGCGCCCCTTACGGCTGATTAGACCACTGAGCGTTTCGCCGTCAATATATTCCATGGCATAATAAGCCGTTCCGTTACACTCAAACGCTTCCGCCACCTTCACTATATGCTCATGGTTAAGGCTCTTCAGGTTCTGTGCCTCCTTGATAAAGCGCTTTTTGTAATAATCGAAAAAGCCTTCAGCATCGCTGTTTGTCACGGCTGTTCCCTTACGTCCGTTAATTTTGCTCATAAAGAACTCTTTCACCGTGACGTAGACAGCCGCCGTTGACGCGTTTGCCGTGCCGTCATTGTTCATCTCTGCAAGATACGTTATTCCGAAAGAGCCTTGTCCTAACGTTCTTACAATCTTGTATGTTGTAGTGGCGCTGCGCAGCAATGTGCCGTCAGGCAGTGCGCTTGTCATGTTGTTGTCCGTTGCCATATTAGATTGTTTTGTTCTATTGTGGGGTTTAGATATCTGTTATCTGATTTCAAAATTACGAAAAAAAAGCCAATTGTGCAAATAGCCATTTTTGTCCAATTGATTAAACGTCATTATTTTGTGGTTGTTTGTAGCTCTAAGATGATTAAACGGCAAAATTTTGTGATTAAGATTTTTGAAATTTTGTGATTAAGATTTTTGAAACAAGTAGGAGTGCAAAAAAAGGCAACAACCGTAGCTTTACAAAAGAGCATCGGTTGTTGCCTTTCCTTATCTTGTTCTTGTCTTGTTCTTGTCTGTCGACCGGTCCTTACACCAGATGAGCGATCAGCTCCTCGCGGTCGCCTTCGAGCATGTCGATAACAGGAATCTCGACCATGGTGTAGCAGCCGGGCTGCTGTTTCATTGAAGCGCGAGCCACGTTTACAAGCACCTGACCTGTGAGGGCAGGGTTGTTGATGCTCATGTTAAACTCCAGACGCTGGTTCTGTGTCTTTCCGCTCACACCCTTACGCACGAGGTTCACGCCGTGGCCCATGTCGCGCACAGCATCAACAGAAGGCACAGCAAACACATGAGTCTCGTCGTTGGCGAAATAAGGGTCAGCCTTTATAGCAGCCGTCACATCCTCAAGCTTTGCGCCGTCCTCAAGCTCCACATACACCATGCGGCGGTGCAAGCCCTCGCCCTTTGGAATGGTCATCGAGAGAGCGTTCTTAACGCCCTCCTTTGAGCGCACGCACACGCTGTGTCCCATCGACATGCCGGGACCGAAGTTGGTGTAGCTCAAGCCCTTGGGTGCAAGGCTCTGCATCAGGCTGCGCACGATGCTGTCTGATCCCGGATCCCATCCGGCAGCAATGACAGCCACGGCTCCGTGCTCCTTGCATATAGGCTGCAAGGTGCGGCGATAGTCGACGATAGAGGTGTGAATGTCGAAGCTGTCGACGGTGTTGATGCCAAGAGGCAGGAGCTGTTTTGCATATTCCTCGCATGAACGTGTCGGTGTGGCAAGAATGGCCACATCAACATCCTTCAACTCACGAATGTCCTTCACCACCTCATACTGCTCCAGCTCTGCTGGCTTGTTCTCTGCACCGTGACGGCGCACTATGCCAGCCACCTCAAAATCGTTGGCAGCCTCAAGAGCCTCAAGGGCGTAGCGGCCAATGTTGCCGTAACCCACTACGGCAGCTCTAATTTTCTTCATATTGTTCTTTTATTAAATTGTTTTTTTTATTTTGTTCTGCTATTTCTTTTATTGTTGTCTCGTTTTCTTTCGTTGTTTTTCGTTTGTTGCCGTTTGTGTCGGTTTTCGAATTGCAAATTTACACGTTTCCATCGACAATCAATCATATCACGCCCATTTTTATGTTTTCAAAAATGGGAAAATTTACAATTTGTCATTAATGAACGTTCAAAAAGAATAAAATGTAAGCGTCGAAGCACATTAGTTGGAAAATAATGCTTACTTTTGCATAAAGAAACCATATCTGGATATGGAAACCACATTCTAAACAAAACAAACGAACCGTTTCATGGAAATAGCAATAAGCATTGCGGCCCTAATCGTGGGCTGCATCATTGGTTGGCTTGCACAGAAAAGCCGTCAACAAGCTCTCATCACCAAAAACGAGATGCTCACAAAACAGGCCGACGATACAAAAGACGAGGCGCAAAGACAGCTGGCTGCTGTAAAGGAGGAGGCCGAACGCCGACTGGAAAGCGCCAAGACCGAGGCACAGCAGAACATGAACAACGCCAAAGCCGAAGCTCAACAACGACTCGACATCGCAAAGAGAGAAGCAAGCGAACGTCTTGAGGCAACCAAGGCTGAAGCGCAGCAGCAGCTTGAAACCTTAAAGAAAGAGGCAAGCGAACAGCTTGCCAAAACCAAGGCAGAGGCGCAGCAGCAGCTGGAGGCCGTAAAGAAAGAGGCAAGCGAACAGCTGGAGACCACAAAGAAAGAAGCCGGCAATCTGCTTGCCAAGACAAAGGCCGAAGCCGAGGCACAACAGCAAAAGGCCCTCGCCGAGAAAGACGCGGCTTGGAACGACATCATGAAAGGTCAGGAGCAGCGCTTCAACGAAACCATGGCCCGCATGAGCGAGCAGATGAAGAACGCCACTGCCGACATGCTGAAAGACCGTCAGAAAGAGTTTGCCGACTCAAGCAACCAGCAGCTCGGACAGATTGTCAACCCTCTGCGCGAGACCATTGACAAGATGAAGCAGACCATGGCCGACACCACGCTCAAACAGACGGAGATGAGCAGCGTGCTCAAAGACAACATTGAGCGAAGCATGCAACAGGCCATGGCAGCCAAGAAGAGTGCCGAGGAGCTTGCCAACGCCCTGAAGCATGGCAGCAAGGTGCAAGGCGACTGGGGCGAGGCTGTGCTCGACGAGTTGCTCACCTCACAGGGTCTGGTGCGCGGCATCCACTACGACACCCAGGCCGTCATACGCGATGCGCAGGGCAACACGGTGCATACCGACGATGGCGCAACGCTGCGTCCAGACGTCATCCTGCATCTCGACCAGCGACGCGAGGTGATAATCGACTCGAAGGTGTCGCTCACCGCCTTCCTCGACTATGCCAACGCCGACAACGAGGCTGACCGCCAGCGGTTCCTCAAGACCCACATCGACAGCTTGCAGAAGCACGTCAAAGAGCTCTCGACAAAAGACTATTCGGCATACGTCCAGCCGCCCAAGGTGCGCATGGACTACGTCATCATGTTCGTCCCCCACACAGGCGCTCTCTGGACAGCCCTCAACGCCCAACCCGACCTGTGGCGCAAGGCCATGGAACAAAACGTGTTCATTGCCGATGAGCAGACGCTCTTCGCTGCCCTGCGCATCATCTCGCTCACATGGACCCAGATACGCCAAGCCGAGAACCACGAGCAGGTCTACCGTCTGGCAAACGAGATGCTTGACCGCGTGGGACAATTCATGAAAAAATACACCGCCATAGGCAAGGCGCTAAAGACAGCCACAACAGCCTACGACGATGCCGAGCGCAAGCTTCAGCCCAGCGGCCAAAGCATCCTGCAGACCTGTGCCAAGCTCCAAAAGCTCGGAGCCAAGCAGAGCGACAAGAACCCGCTGCCGCAGCTCATCGACATTGACGAGGTTGCCGCCCTTGCTCCACCGGCTGAAGACCAGGATGACAATTAGATTTTTAAGACAATGGAAAGGTTGAAAGCCTATTGAGCTGTTTTAAAAGACAATAGAGACAATAGGGACAATGCTTTAAATGAGAGGCCTAAAGCCGCTATCTAAGCATTGTCCCTATTTCTTTAAGATTTCTTGTTCTTAGAGCATGTTCCACTGCTCAAGGGCGTGAGCCACACCATCGTTCTCGTTGGAGAGCGTCACCCAGTCGGCCTCGGCACGCACCTCGGGGGCAGCGTTCTCCATCGCCACACCCATGGCAGCGAGCTTGAGCATGGACAGGTCGTTGTAGCCATCGCCGAAGGCCATGAGATCCTGTTGCGAGAGGTTGAGCTTGCCAAGCAAGCGGAGCAACGACTGAGCCTTGTCTATGCCCTGCGGAACCAGTTCGATGAAAAACGGTGCAGAGCGAAACACATCCATGCGGTTGCCCACAAGACGCGACAGCTCCTCTTCAGCCACAATCATCTTTGCCGGGTCACCCGTCATCAGCAGTTTGGTAGGATGGGCCTCAAGATTAGCGAGCAGGTTCTCCACACGTCGCACAGGCATCTTGTTTATGCGCGACTCCTCCTGCACATACTCGTCAAAAGGCATCTCCGTCACTATCTCGTTGCCCACATATCCGAGCAGAGCATAGCCGTGGCTGCGTGCGTAGCTATAGAGCACCGGAATGACATCGGCAGG
>OIYG01002983.1_pt1 | contig 10056 bp, 8 predicted proteins | sample 1587861 | NCBI WGS metagenome assembly OIYG01 (sample SAMN03283272) | human gut metagenome | biome: human-associated habitat; material: feces | host: Homo sapiens | place: Peru | collected 2012 | reverse complement strand
GAAAGAACAAAGCCCTTTTGCCCTATTTATAATGCTTGCGGAAGTTGCCAAATTCAATATTGCAACTATGACTATTTAATTAAACAAAAAACCTTAATTTTAAAAGACATTTTTCATAATTTAGTTGAAGAAGATAAAATATATGACGTTATAAAAAGCCCAAACGACAAATGTTATAGGCATAAAATTCAATATCCCGCTCAAGAAACAAAAAATTCTAAAAGAGTTCTTTTAGGTTATTATAAAGAAAATTCGCACGATTTAACAAACATTAAATTCTGTCCTTTGCAACCTGAAATTTCTAATGAAATTGCAGCTTTCATCAGGGAAAACTATCACCTTGGTTGCTATAATGAAAAAAATGATAAAGGGCTTTTAAAAAACATTCTTTTAAGAATAACATCTGATAATCAACAAATATTTTTAACTTTGGTTTTAAATCTTCCAGAGAGAAAATACAAAAAAGTTGAAAATGATATCTTAGATTTTTCTAAAAAAATAACAAAAGAATTTAAAGAAATTAAAGGGGTATTTGTTAATTTCAACCCTCATAAACAAAATAAAATTTTAAGCGATATAACATTAAAAGTTTTAGGTGAAGATTCAATTGTTGAAACCCTAGAAAAAGGCGATAAAAAAAGAAGTTATAACATTGGTGCTACTAGTTTCTTTCAAGTTAATCCTCTATCAAGCGTTAATTTATTTGAAGTTGTTGCTTCTCAAATTAAAGAAAATTCAACAATATTAGACGCCTATGGCGGAGTTGGTGCAATTGGCATTTGGGTAAGCGATAAAGCAAGTAAAATAACTCTTGTTGAAGAAAATAAAGAAGCAACACAAAAAGCACAAGAAAATTTCAAATTAAATAACATTGAAAATTTTGAAATTTTAACAGGGGACGCTAAAAAACATTTTATCGACTTTGAAAAAGAGAAAAAAGAATTTGATTATATAATTCTTGACCCACCAAGAAGTGGCTGTGAAAAAGAAGGACTTTTAGCCATTTCTAAAATTGCAAAGAATATTATTTATGTTTCTTGCAATCCTCAAACCCTAAGGCGAGATATGCTTTTGTTAATTAAAGAAGGTTTTAAGCCAAAATTTGTTCAAGGGGTAGATTTATTCCCCTATACATATCACATTGAAGCAGTTGTTGCATTTGAAAAAAATTAATATAAAAAATGCTTGGTTTTACCCAAGCATTAATTTTAAATACCAAGTTTTGAAACCTTAAATCGTTTACAATAATCACTTAAATCCTTTTTAATTTCAGGACAAAGTATATATAAAACGATGATATTAGGTACGCACATCGCTATCATCATAGCGTCTGTAATTTCAATAACAGATTTAACATTCATAACGCAACCTAAAACGATAAATCCGCAATAAATTAAGTTGAATGTGCAAGCACGTTTTTTACCTTCACCAAATAAGAATGTCCATGCTTTTTGTCCATAATATGCCCAAGAGATGATTGTTGATAAAGCGAACAACATCGCAATTAAAGATAAAATAACAGGGAAGAATGGAATTACTGATTGAAATGCGTTTGAAGCAAGTTCAATTCCTGAAATTTTACCAACTTGGGTTGATTCTAAAACGCCTGAAAATACAATTGCAAAAGATGTAAATAAACATAAAACGCCTGTTAAGAATGTTTCTAATAAAGCAACAAAGCCTTGTGAAACAGGTTCTTTTGTTTGAGCAGTAGCATAAACAATTGCAGCTGCACCAGTTCCAGCTTCATTAGATTGAACAGAACGTCTTAAACCGATTATTATAGTACCAATTACACCGCCTGCAACAGCAGTTGGGTTAAAAGCTTCTCTAATTATTAATAAAATTGCAGATGGAATATTCATAAAATTAGCAAAAATAACAACCAAGCCTGAAACAATGTATAATACGCACATTGTAGGAGTTAGGATTGTTGTAATTTTAGCAATACTTTTAATACCGCCCATTGTAACAAGTCCAATTAAAATAGCGATAATTAAACCTAATACCCAAGCAAAGCCATGTAAGAAACTTGATTCTCCGCCTGTTATAAAAATTAATTGATGTACTGTTTGATTACTTTGAATCATGTTTCCACCTGTAATACCGCCACCAATACATAAAACGGCATAAATTACAGATAAAGGTTGACCAAGCCAGCGCATTTTCTTTCTTGTTAAACCATGGGCAATATAGTGCATAGGTCCGCCTGAAACAGAACCATCAGGGTTAAATCTTCTGTATTTAACAGCTAGGGTTGCCTCAACAAATTTAATAGACATACCTAAAAGTGCGCCCGCAAAAATCCAAAATGCAGCCCCAGGGCCACCAATTGAAATTGAAATTGCAACACCGGCGATTGAACCAATGCCGATTGTTCCAGATAATGCTGTTGCTAAAGCCTGAAAAGATGAAACTTCACCACATCCATCTTTGCCTTCTTTTTCTTCAGTTTCATCTTCTGAAGAAGATGGTTTTGAAGAAACAACTTCAAGAGCGTGTTTAAAGCCCCAAATTGAAATTCCTTTAAAATAAAAAGTGAAAAATATGCCGGCAATTAAAATCCAGCAAATAATTACAGGAATTTTTATACCAAAAAGATTAATTTGATAAAAAATAACGTTTGCTATAGCGTCTGAAATCGGTGCAACATGCTTATCCATAATTTCATCAACATTAAGCGCAAAGGCTTTTTGAAGCCCCAAGAGCATTAACAATGCCCAAAATTGGAATGTTTTATTCATTATATATTGAACCCTTTCTTTTTTGTGGGTAGGTCAATATTACCAAAAATCAAGACAAAATGCTATTTCTATTAAGATTTTTTTAACATTTTGTAAATTACCTGTTAAGTTTTTCGTTTTTATATTATGCTTTATCTATGAGAAAAATCGCTTTTTTAACACTAATCATAGGATTATTTTTTAATTTATTATCTAACTTCGCCCTTTCAAAAGAAGTTAAATTTATTCAAATTACAGATATCAATTTAAACACAAAAAATGCTTGGAAACTTCAAGAAACAATTAAAGAAATTAATCAATATAATGACATCGATTTTGTTGTTTTTGGGGGAAATAACATCCAAAAAGCAGATATAGATAATCTTAACACTTTTTTATATCTAATTAAAAAAGTGAATAAAAAAGTTTATGTTTTATTAGGTTCTAATGATGTTTTATCTTCAAATGGAATAACAAAAAAATATTACCTTGAAAGAGTAAATAAAGCCTTGCTTTTTAGACACCCTAAAAAACCAAACTATGTTTTTAAATGTAAAGATTATGTTTTTATAACAATGGATGGCTCTAAGCAATATTTTCAATCTTCAAACGGATATTACACTCCGCAAGAACTTATGTGGCTTGATAAAACCTTAAATAAATATAAAAATGATGATGTTATTATCTTGCAGCATTTTCCGGTTTATCCTGCTAAATCTTTATGGTTACAAACAGCAAAAATGGAAGAATATTTAAAAGTTTTAAAAAAGCATAATAACGTTAAAATGATTGTTTCAGGGCATTATGGAGATAACCAAGAAGTTAATAATTTTGGAATTTATAACGTTATAACTGAAAGTTATTCTAAACAAGGAGCTTATAAAATAATTCAGCTTGATTTAGATAAAGAAAATCCGCAAAATAATTTCATAGGTACACATTTAGTTAAATAATAACTTTATAAAAACTTTTTAATCCATTCAACCATATCATTAATTTCATAAGGTTTTGGAATATAAACATCTGCGCCTGTTTTAAGAATTTCTTTTTTATTTAGATAAGAAGATGAAAAAATTAATTTTGTTTTATCTTTTGAAATTTTCTTAGCAATTTTAAGAGTTGATGAATTTTTATCTTTACCCCAATCTAAAACAACAACTTTTGGAGATAATTTTTCATATAACATGTAAAAATCTTCTTCATCTTTTGCAAGCTGAACATTAATTTTGTTCAATTCGCAAACATTTTTCAATAAATAAGATAGAGCGCTATCGGGTTCTAAAATTAAAACGTTTTTATTATCTTGTTTTTTTAAAACTTCGCCCTTTAATTTAACCCTATCAATTATATAATTAGAAGAATTTTCAACCCGACACAAATTATTTAATTCATATAAAACATTTAAAACATCTTTTGCGTTTGTATATGTTTCATTTTTTTCTAATCCTGAAACGCAAAGGCGCATTAAACCAATTCTATTTTCAGTTGTTGAATCGCTTGATTGAATTGTGAAATTATTTTGAAATTCATCTTGAGAATAAAATTTATTTAAAATGTTATCAAAAGCAAAAGTTAAAAAAGAAGCAATTTGTTCCATTTTGAATGAATTAGTTATTAAAATTAATTCATTTTCAAAATTATGACCGATAAAATCTTCCTTAGATAAAGTTGAATTAATTATTGCCCCAAGGGTTTGCAAGATTTTTTCATAAGCAATTTCACCATGGGTTTTTCTATATTCATCTAAATTTTTAATTTTAATTAAAAGATAAGCAACGTCATTTTCATGATTTAGCGAGCGCTCAAGGACCTTTTGAGTAATATTTTTATTAACAATATTTGTAATAGGATTTAATGAAGTTTCAATATATCTTCTTAAATGAGCCTTTAGGCGCATTTGAAATTCTGTTTTTGAAATTTCTTCTCCTAAAAAGTCATCTGCCCCAGATTCAAAAGCTAAAAGCCTATCTTCTAAATCGCTTGATTTTGAAACGGCGATTACAACAGGGCGATTATTATAAGTTAAAATTCTTATTTTTTTAATGAAATCGCTTAATTTTTCTTTAATTGTATCTGAAATAATGATGAACTCTGGGCGTTCTTTTTGAATTATTGAAAGAGCACCTGAAAGATTATTTGAAATAATTGCATTTTGATTTAAACCCTCAATTAATTTTTTATATTTAATTGAAAGCTCTTTTCTTGAACTAATAATCAATATCGCAATTTTATACAACTTAAACCCCTATATTTTTCGTGATTTTTTCAACTTCATAGTTTGGTAAATAAACTAAAAATTCGCAAAAATTTTCTTCTTTACTTGAATTAATCTCAATTTTTCCATTCATTTTTTGAATAAGATTTTTTACAATATAAAGCCCTAGGCCGCTTCCTTGAACACTTGAAGAAATATAAGATTCAAGTCTTGAAAATTTTTCAAAAATCTTTTCATAATCTTTTTTATCGATATAACTTCCAAAATTTTTAATTGAAAAAACATTAAAATCTTTTTGGCTATAAGTTTTTACAAGAATTTTTTTAGAATTATTAGAATATTTTGCAGCGTTATCTAAAATATTTAAAAGAATTTGCTGAGTTTTATCCATATCGCACAAAGAAAAAAGCTCATTTTGCGATTTTTCAAAGATAAATTCAAAGTCTTTATAAGTCATTGAAATAACATTAATTGAACTTTGCATAATTTGATTAATTGAAACTTTTGTTAAAACAAGATTTTCAGAATTAGAATCAATTTTTGCAACATTTAAAACGTTTTCAACAAGATTAATTAATCTTTGAGATTGATTTAAAATTATTTTTAAAAATTCTTTCTTTTTTTCATCATCCAATTTATCCCAAGAAGAAAGCATTGTTTGAGAAAAGCCTTTAATACTTGTTAAAGGTGTTCTAATTTCATGAGATAAGGTTGAAATAAATTCTTCTTTAATATTTTTCATAAGTTTATTATATCTTTTTTTATTTTAATTCTTCAAGATTATTTTTAATTAATTCTAAAATTTCATTTAATCTTTTTTCATTGTTTAAATATAAATATCCTAAAACAACTTCAAAAGAGGTTGCAAGAGAATGAATTTGAGGATTATTTTTCTTATTTATTGTCATTTTTAAATTTCTTCCTCTTTTTTGAATTTCAAGCTCATCCTTATTCAATTTATCTAAAATAAGATTGATTATTTCTGCTTGAAATTGCGCACAAACGTATTTTATTGCAATTTTGTGCATTTGACTTTGGCTTTGGGTTTTATTTATAACAAGTTTTCTTATAAACATTTCCCAAACACAATCGCCTATATAAGCATAATGTTTCAAATTGTAGTTCATAATTTAATAATAACAAAAATTTTCAATATTGTAAGGCAATTTTTTTCTTAAAAAATACTTTATTAATATGTAAGGAGTTATTATGTCGTCTGAAGTTAACAACAATTCATCCTCATTAGGTTCATATTTGCTTTTTCCTACTGTAACAACAGCCGGAAGTGCCCTTAGTGCAGTTAAAACTCATAGAGGGGTTCAAAATGCACTGAAAGCTCAAAACCATGAGGCTTTTAAAAATATAAGCACCACAATGAAAAATAATGGGGCAGATGTTTTTACTCGCTCTAGTGCTTTAGCAACAGGGTATGATAGCTATAAGTCTGTTGCAAAATCAAAAGCAAAAGCAGCAAAAAAAATGGCTAAATTAGAAAAAAAGGGTGACTTATCTTTAGCAAAAAAATTCACAAATAAAATTAAAGATTTATTTAATAAAGAAACAACTGATTTTAATACCCTAAAAACTCAAACAGGTGAGCGTTTAGCAACAGATACTCAAAAATTAAATAAAATGAACAGCGCCCTTGATAAAGCAAGCTCTAATTTTGACGCAAAAGCACTTGATGAAGCACTTGATGTTTGCGAAAAAGAAGTTGTAAAACAAGGCGAAAAAACCGTTACAAAAAATGTTGTTGGTAAAGGCGCATTTCAAAATGCACAAGAAATAAGTAAAAATCTTGCTCAAGAAGGCAGCTCAACATTTTTAAAAGCAACCGCTAAAAACACAAAAGGCTTAATGGTTTCAGCAGGTAACAACTTTAAAAAAGAATTAAGTTTTAAAACAGGCAAGTTTAATTATATTATGACTGCCGTTAGCTTTATTCCAAATATCTTTAATAAAGTTATTCCTGAATTTAAAAATAACGGTTTTAAAGCAGGCGTAAGCGCCCTTGGTAAAACATTTGTTCAAGCAGGAACAGACCTTGTATCTTATGCAGCAGGTGGCGCTATTGGTAGAGCATTAGGTACTGCCATTGGTACAATAATTTGCCCTGGGGCAGGTTCAGCCATTGGTGGTCAAGTTGGCGATATGATTGGTTCAATGGTTGTTGGTTCTAAAGCAACAGAGATTGTTTCAAGCACCCTTGGAATGAATAAAGATAGTCAATCTTCAACTAAAGCTCAAACAAACACAACAACAGTTGCAAAAAATTCTAATCCATCTCAAAATAGCAAACTTGAAAGCTATTACGCTTAAGATATAATTGAGCCTAAAGCCTTAAGATTTTCATAAGCAAGACCTGCTTCTGATAATTCTTCTGCTGAAATTCCAAAAAGGCTTATTGTATTAAGCGCTTGCTTATAAGTTCCTTTTCTTTTGTTTGCTTTTTCGCTAAACATTTTGAATATGTTGTTAACAGCCGTTTCTCTAGTCATAAAATATGATGTATTTGACTTATAGAGTGATCTTCTTTTACATTTTCCCATAACCTTATTGTGCAATATTTTTTGAAAATTGTAAATAAAATATAACTTATTGTAAAAGTTTTTTTAAATACTTGACAATTAGCGCAAAATTTTTCAATCAGCAGTTTTACTATATCGGAAGGAAAATATTGCCACATGTTGAACACAATTTCTTTTGTAAATTTCAAAAATAATTTAAAATCTAATTTTAATAATTTAAAACCTCAAAATAACGTTAAATTTTTTCCAAAAAACAATAATCTTGCGCCCTTAGCGCATGACACAGTTAGCTTTAGCGGGGCTCAACAAAAATTAAACAAATCTCTTTACGAGGCTTATGATAATATCAATGTTTGCTGCGAAGTTAGAGATAATGCAAAACCTGCGATGATGAATTTGAAAAACGTTTTAGAAACAAGTTTAGAAGATTTTATTGCAGATAAAAAACATCCAAACAGAGCTATTGATTCTATTCACACAAGAATTAAAACCGCAGACAGTATTAAAGAAAAAACAATCGATAGGTTAAACACAGCGATTTTATCTCCTCAGCCTTGGGCTTTTAACCCTAATACGGTTAAAGGTATTAAAGGCGCAGTTAGAGATATCGTTGGCGCACGTATTATTTTAAGACATTCAGACCAAAGACAAATTGATGAAATTACAAATGCTTTAGTTCAAGCAATTGAAGATGGCAAACTTAAAATAACAAAAATTGAAAACTATGACCCTGTGGATATGGATCCAAAATTAAAATATTTTAAAGAAGAAAACCTGAAAAAACTTCAAGTTGCAGCTAATAAAACAAAAAGTGCAGATATGCCGGAAGTTCAAGTAATTAATAATACAAAAAGTACAGGTTATATGGCACTTCATCTTGATGTAGATTTATCAGACCCTGATTATAAAGTTAAAAATAACGGCTATTCTGGTGAAATTCAAATCGTAGGTTATGACATAGCGCAATTAAAAGATATTGAAGATTTCTGCTATAAAATGAAATCAGATAAAGATATTAAAAGCGGTCATTACGCTTATAAGCCATTATCTGAACATTTTAGAAAACTTTATAGAGATAACTCTGATTATCCTAATTTAGAAGAAAATTACGAAAAATATACAGCAGAAGCCTATTTAATTCAAAGAAAAAAAGAACCGATTGAAGGCAATAAAAAAAGAAAATACTCGCTTCCATCAATAGAAGAATGCGGTTTTCAGGATAAAATCCCTAAAGGACTTGATTTCAACACCCTTGAATCAATTAAAAATTGTTGCGATAAAATCTATGATTTTACAAATCCACAATAAAAATTAATTTCTTCTTGTAATTAAACCATATTTATCACATTATATTTAGTGTGATTACAATTTATATGGAGAAAAACTATGAGTAATTCAACAGTTGAAATCGTTAAAAAATGCTGTTGCGGAAAGTTTAATGAACTTGCACTTCAAGCTCTTGACGATATCAAAAAAAGAGCAGGTAAAGACGGACAATTTTTAAATTGGATTAACGTTTTACCTAACATCGAATTAGAAAATTTAGATAAAATGTATGATATGGCAAAAGCCGCAAAAGGTACTAAATATACAGATTTAGCAATTTTAGGTATCGGTGGTTCTCGTCATACAACTGAAAACATTACAAAACTTTTAGGAATTGATGAACACGTACATTTCTTTTCTTCTGTTGAACCTTTAAGTTTTGATAGATGGATTAAAAGATTAGACCTAGATAAAACATTATTCTTAGTTGTTTCAAAATCTGGCGGAACTCTTGAAACAACTGTTGGCTATGAAAAAGCTAAAAAAGCCGTTATTGAACACACTAAAAATTCTGATATTTCTTCACAATTTGTTGCTATGACAGATAAGAACGCTGAAAAATCTGCACTTAGAAGAATTGTTAATAGCGGAGAAATTAAATTATCAGGCTTTGTTCATGATGATGTTGGCGGAAGATTTTCAATTTTAGATGACGCAACAATCTTCACTCTTTTCTTCTTAGGCGTTTCAAAAGAAGAAGTTAAAGAACTTTTAGAAGGGTCTTTAAGCGCTCAAAAAGAATTTTTAGATAACAATGTTGAAGAAAATGAAGCTCTAAAACTTGCTAAATTCAACGTAAAAGCTAAAAATATGGGCAAAAATAAACATTTTATTGAATATTTTGGAGATGAATTCTTTGGTACAACCCTATGGGAAAAACAACTTAAAAATGAATCTCTAAAAGCAAGAATTTCAACAGATACAAATGTTGGCCCAGGGTATTTACACTATAACGCTGAAGCTGATTTAGATGTTAATAACACAGATTCATTCTTTACTTTTGTTTATGTAAAATCTGATGATAAAGTTATGAATGCCGTTATGGAAGGTGTTATTAATGCTTACAGCGCACAACATCCTGTTTCAAAAATCGTTTTAGAAGATTTATCAATGAAATCAATTGCAAGATTTATCGAATTAAAACATTTTGAAACTTTATACACAGGTTGGATTTTAAGAGCTCAAAAAGGTGATATCACTCCATTAGAAAGAGCTCTTGATGAAGTTTTACAACCAAACGTTGAAAAATATAAAAAAGAAGTAA
>OIYG01002982.1_pt1 | contig 10059 bp, 6 predicted proteins | sample 1587861 | NCBI WGS metagenome assembly OIYG01 (sample SAMN03283272) | human gut metagenome | biome: human-associated habitat; material: feces | host: Homo sapiens | place: Peru | collected 2012 | reverse complement strand
GTAAATCATCTGTTTGGCATCGCTGTTTACTGTAGGCAAATCCATTGAGAAATCAACCTTCGGAGATTCCGGCGTACCTGTGATATTCATCAGACAGTCTACACGGATGTTGTTGCTGCTAAAAGATTTTCCTATGCTGAGATCGCTCAAAGGTACACCGTTTACTGTGTATTTTGCTTGCAGATTAAGTGGCGCATTGTATGGGTTTCCACCGAATGCAATGGTTCCGCCCGGCATGAACTCAAACTCCTTCTTGATAAGATTCTGAATTGTGAGTTTATACATTCCATGGTCTACCACATAGTTGCCAAACATGTCAAATGCTCCTTTGTTATAGTAATTGGCTCTGATTACACCGTTTCCATTCAGGGAAATATAGTCTCCCGACTGCTCGTCCATAATGAGCTTTAGAGTGAGGTTCTGATTGGTATTGACGAGGAAGGTGATGCGCATATCCGAAGAGAAGTCTATGTCGTCATCTTCTTGGTCCTTAAGCGCCATCTGCTTACTGATGCTGTCGGCAAGTTCTGGCACAATTTCATGCCAGTGTATAAAGCTTTTATCGCTGATGGCATCAGGGCTAGCCACATTATATACAAAGATACTTCCTTTTTCCGGTTCTGCATTAATGTCTATGATGGTTTCTCCACTCTTGCCGTGAATGCCTACCTCACCTGTAGCGTAGACCGTACCATAGAATGTGTTGTCTCCAAACTCATGGGTGTCATATCCCAGGAAATTGTGAGCTTTCAGGTCGAGGTCGTAGCTCAGCTTTGTGAGGTGCTTGTGATGGATGCCGCCATTGACGATGGCAAAGTTGTTGTTACGGTCGTAGATGGTATCTCCCTTTAACTGGATGTCGTCAGGAATGGCATGGGCGCGCAGGCTATTGAAAGTATAGTCTGTGTTCAGCTGCTTCATGTGCATCTTGCCATGTGCCACAATGTCGCCTACGAGGTTGATATTGCTCAGATCGCCTACGACATTCAACTTTCCGTTGCCCCAGGCTTCTACATTGTTCATGAAACTACCGCAGAAGTTCTCTAGGAACTTCATGCTGGTGCCTCTTGCCTCGATGCCGAGATCGATATAGTTGCGCTTTGGGGATACGTAGCCGTCAATGAGGGTCTGGTGTTCAGGACCATCATCTGCTACTGCGTTGATGTCTATCTGTTCCAGTTCCTTATTGTAGCCAACGTTGGCATGCAATATGCCCAACGGACCGTTTTCAAAGGTAAACTCCTTGACGGCCAGGTGAGCCTGTGCGTCAGGATCGTTGAAAATACTCTTTATGATAGCCTTACCCGAAGCTTTTCCTGTGAAGTCTACCGAATGGAAGTTGACCAGGTTCAGAATATACGCCACGTCTACATCCTTCAGGTCTGCCACGATAGAGTCTTCCTTGTTTGGAGTGGCGAGGCCGTCGATGATGATATGCTGCTGGTTGTGACTTGCGGCAAAATGATCTATCTCCAGATGATTCTTGCTGTATGTGATTTCTGCAGGATGCACTTCCCAAGGCTTATCGCCCAGTTTGAACTGTGATGGCAATATGCTGATATGGGCTGTAGAAACATCATTCTTGTTCTTGTAGAACTGAGCCAACGACTGGAGTGTAGCGTTTACAGGCAGTTTCTTGGAGCGGTTGTCGTAATGCAACTGAGTGGCGAGGGAATTGTTGGCTGCTGCCGCCTTGAGGTTGACGATAGGTCCAACAGTTCCCTGTGCTCCCTGTTGAATACTGGCGTTAAGCTTCAGGGTGTCGCCCTGAGTGTGTACATTTACCAATCCGCTGCTGAATGCCTTTCCGTTATATTCGAATCCCGGGATGTTGGCATAGAGGTTGGCTGCCTTGTCTTTATCAGAAATCATGCCGTCTGCATAGATTGGGCTGTTGATTTCGAGAGGTATGCCGAGCATTCTTCGGAGTATCTCGGTAGAGCGAATCTCCAGGTTGATGGAAAAGTTGTTTTTGGCTTGGTTCGAAATCTTGCCGATTCCTGGTAGGGTAGGCAGTTTGCTTGCCACTAAGTTCTTGCAGCTCTGGTAGAGTGTAGCATAGTCGTACTGTCCCTTTACGTGGATATCCGCAAATGGAGCCGCGAGGTCAAAGTAGCTGTCGCTGCCTTCGTTCTTGGCACTCACGCTGATGTTATCGAGTGTGTAGCTGGGATCAGCCATCTTTACGCCTAAGATACTAGGCTGAAGATGATTGATGTTGACTGTTGCTGCATACTGCTTTTTCTTGATATTGTATTGTCCGCTTACTTGCAGGTCTATATTTGGGTCGGCAATAGTTGCCAATCCATCCAAGAGTCCCTGGTTGTAGCTTCCGTCTACTTTTATGTTGCGATAATTATACTTGTTGAAGTCAAATCTTGGGATGCTTCCTTTGGCAAAGAGGTGTTTCTTGGTGCCGTGCACATCGAGAGTGGCAGTCAGGATACCCAGCTGCTTGCTGTTAAGAATTTTGTCTAGCTGAATGCCTTTGGTGTCTATATGTGCCATGAGATTCTCGCCTTTCTTTTCAGCCTTTAGGCTTACGTTGCCCACATCGGTGTGCAGGTTTCCTTGTGTTCCTAAACTTTGTTCTTTACCGTAGACGATACCTTTATAATATATATCGCCAAGGCGCAGAACTTCCTGTGGAATATTTATTTTCTTGCCAAAGTTCTTGGCGATTTGCTTGATGCCTTCGCCTGAGAGTCTGAGGGCGTTGATGTTTACATTCCAGTGAAGGTCTTTTTTTCTTCTCATGCTTGCGGCATCTGTTGCAGTCTTGTTCTTTTCCTTCTTTGAAGCAAAGTCGAAGTTTGCAATCTTTCCGTTAGCATTGAACAGGATGCTTCCACTGCGTGTCTTGAGGTGGATGTTCGGACATCTGAGCGATGTGCTGGTGCCAGAGAAGTTACACTCAAGGGTTAACTCATCATTGAATTTTCTAAGTGTAGGAACAAGACTGGCAATGTCGGAAAGGGTAACCTGAGATGGTTTTATGCCACCCTTGAATTGTAGACTTGGCATCACAATCTTGCCATCCTGCATGCGATAGGTAGCATGCAGATCCATTAGCTCTACCTGAGAGTGAGGCAGTGCTAGACGGAAGTTTTTCAGGATAGCTTCCTGCTGGTTTATATCTAGTTTGAAACGTAAATCCTTTAGTTGAAGTCCTGATTTATCCAAAAAAGATAGTTTCTTGATAGCCAGATGTATATCTGTATCTGTGAGATGATCTAGAGTGATGTGCGTTGACAATTCTCTGATGCCGATGTGCTTAGGCGAAAACACACCGTTTATGGCAGCAACATCTCGCTGGTTATAGGCGATGGCGCCATGGCGAATGATAATGCTTCCGATGTGTAAATCGAGTGGAGTATGCTTGGTTGTATCTTTTGATGCCAGAGAATCGAGCAGGAACTGAAAGTTGGTCTTGCTTTTAGCATTTTGCTTGTAGAGGTTGGCATTCAGACCAAACAGCTGTGCTGAAGAAATGGAAATTTTTCCTTCCTTCAGTGGCAGGAGATCTACTTTGGCAGAGATGCGCGAAGCATAGATCATGCTGTCTCCCTGCTGGTCTTTCATCATCACATCATCAATGATGATGCGGTTCAGGAATCCCAGATTCACCTTTCCTATACTTACTTCTGTTCCAAACTTGTTTTTTAAAGCGTTGGCTGCTTGAGAGCCAATAAGGGCTTGTACCGGTGGTAATTGCACCAGTACGATGAGCATGAAATAGATCGCAGCAAGCGTCCAGATGATGCCTGTGATAATATGTTTAATGCGTTTCAGAGCTGATAAATTTTCTAGTTTATAAATCTGTAATTAATAGTTGAGTTACTAACTCATTTTTGTAATGTGCAAGTGTCAATTTCTCTTTTGCTTATTGCATAATCATTAAATTTCAGTGCAAAAGTACTCTATTTTTAGCGAATATTCGAATAATTCGCAGATTTTTCTTCCATATCTCACAATTTTTCACTATTTTTGCACCAATATTTGAATGTTTTGACTAATATAGAAGATAGTTAATTGAAACTTAGGAATGAAGTTTCTGAAATGAAAGTATGTAGAAAGCGGTATAGAAATTAGAATATAAAGTATTTTTATAAATTTTAAATGTAGTTATGGCAAATGTAATTAAGTTACGTAAAGGCTTGGACATAAACCTTAAGGGTAAGGCTTCCAAGGATGTAACTGTTCCTGTGGCTCAGGCTAGCGAATATGCGCTGGTACCTGCTGCTTTCGAGGGCGTTACTCCTAAGGTTGTCGTACGCGAAGGTGACCATGTCAACGCCGGAGACGCCTTGTTTGTGAACAAGGCTTGCCCAGAGGTGAAGTTTGCCTCACCAGTGAGCGGTGAAGTCACTGCCATTGAGCGAGGTGAGCGCCGCAAGGTGCTATGCGTAAAGGTGAAAGCCGACGCTGTGCAGACCTCTACGGATTTTGGTGCTAAGAATGTGGATGCATTGGATGGCGAAGCTGTTAAGCAGGCATTGCTTGAGGCAGGTCTGTTCGGTTACATCAACCAGTTGCCTTATGCTGTGTCAACCACACCAGGTACAGAGCCTAAGGCGATTTTCGTGTCTGCACTTCGAGACATGCCTTTGGCTTCCGACTTTGAGGTGGAACTCGCTGGCAACGAGGATGCTTTCCAGGCTGGTTTGACAGCCTTGAGCAAGATTGCGAAAACTTATCTCGGCATTGGTGCTCAGCAGCAGAGTGCTGCATTGACTGGCGCCAAGAATGTAGAGGTGAATGTGTTTGATGGTCCTTGTCCTGCTGGTAATGTAGGCGTACAGGTGAACAACATCGACCCTGTCAACAAGGGTGAGGTGGTATGGACCGTTGATCCTGCATCAGTTATTTTCTTTGGTCGTTTGTTCCTTACTGGTAAGGTAAACCTTCACAAGGTGGTAGCTGTTGCTGGTAGTGAGATGAAGAAGCCTGGTTATGCTGATGTATTGGTAGGTACACCGCTGAGTGCTTTTGTTGGTAATCAGTTGAAGGCTACAGAACATGTACGTCTTATCAATGGTAATCCATTGACCGGTACCAAGACCACCGTGGCAGATTACGTAGGTGGACACACCTCAGAAATCACAGCCATCCCAGAGGGTGACGACTGCGACGAGATGCTGGGCTGGATTCTTCCACGCACCGATCAGTTCTCTACATCGCGTTCTTATCTCTCCTGGCTCTTCGGCAAGAAGAAGGAGTACAATCTCGATGCCCGCATCAAGGGTGGCGAGCGCCACATGATCATGAGCGGCGAGTACGACCAGGTTCTCCCTATGGACATCTTCGGTGAGTATCTCATCAAGGCAATCATCGCAGGCGATATCGACAAGCAGGAGCAGCTCGGTATCTATGAGGTTAGTCCTGAGGACTTTGCGGTAGCTGAGTTCGTGGATAGCTCTAAGCTCGAATTGCAGAAGATAGTACGTGAGGGCTTGAACACCCTGCGCAAGGAGAATGCTTAAATTCGAGGAGAACGCTTAATTTTAACAACGAATAAATAAAATGAGTGCATTAAGAAATTATCTCAATAAGATAAAGCCTAACTTCCAAGAGGGAGGTAAGCTGCATGCCTTCGAGAGCGTGTTTGACGGTTTTGAGAGCTTCCTGTACGTGCCAAATACGACAGCGAAGAGCGGAGCCAGCATCCACGATTCCATCGACTCGAAGCGCATCATGAGCTTTGTGGTAATCGCCCTGATTCCTGCATTGCTCTTCGGTATGTATAATGTGGGATACCAGAATTTCAAGGCTGCCGGTACATTGGATACTGCCAGCTTCATCGAGGTCTTCGGCTTCGGATTCTTAGCTGTCCTCCCTAAGTTGCTGGTTAGCTACATCGTGGGTCTCGGCATCGAGTTTGCCTGGGCTCAGTGGAAGCACGAGGAAATCCAGGAGGGTTATCTCGTCAGCGGTATCATCATCCCATTGATCATTCCTATCACTACACCGCTCTGGATGCTTGCCTTGGCTTGCGCCTTCGCAGTTATCTTCTGCAAGGAAATCTTCGGTGGTACAGGTATGAACATCTTCAATGTGGCTGTAGGTGCCCGTATGTTCCTCTTCTTCTCATATCCATTGGCTATGAGTGGTGATAAGGTTTGGATTGCCAAGGATGCTATCTTCGGTCTCGGCAACACCTTGACAGACCCAGACGGATTCACAGCAGCTACTCCGCTCGGACAGTTGGCTCAGAACATTACGCCTACCGCTAATCTCTGCGACGCCATCACAGGTTTCATCCCTGGCTGTATCGGTGAGACATCTGTCATTGCCATTGCCATCGGTGCCATCATCCTTCTCTGGACAGGTATCGTATCTTGGAAGACCATGGGTTCTGTATTCGCAGGCGGCATCGTGATGGCGCTTATCTTCCAGGCTCTCGGCATGACACCTATCGCTTGGTATGAGCACATCGTTCTCGGTGGTTTCTGCTTCGGTGCCGTATTCATGGCTACCGACCCTGTAACCTCTGCTCGTACAGAAAAGGGTAAGTACTTCTACGGATTCTTCATCGGTGCCATCGCCGTGATCGTACGTGTGATGAACCCAGGTTATCCAGAGGGTATGATGCTCGCTATCTTCTTCGGCAATATGTTTGCTCCACTCATCGACTACTGTGTAGTACAGAGCAACATCTCTCGCCGTGCTAAACGTGCTATTAAATAATGTAGGAGGAATGTAGATATGAAGACAAATTCAAATAGCTATACTATTATCTATTCGGTTATCATCGTGGTAATCGTGGCATTCCTGCTCGCGTTCGTGTCTTCTTCACTGAAGGCAACCCAGGATGCCAACGTGGCTCTTGATACTCAGAAGCAGATTCTGAACTCCCTGAACCTGCGCGACCTTGACAACGCTACTGCGGCTGCCAAATATAAAGAGGTGGTGAAGGACGAGAAGGAGAAGGATGGCATGAAGTATTACGAGTGCGAGATTGATGGTCAGAAGAAGACCGTTTACTCTGTAAAGGGTATGGGTCTCTGGGGCGGCATTTCAGGCTTCATCGCCGTGGATGCCGACAACAACACCATCTATGGCGTATATTTCAACCACGAAGGCGAGACAGCCGGACTCGGTGCTGAAATCAAGGACAACCTGAAGTGGCAGCAGAAGTTCCAGGGCAAGAAGATTCACAAGGATGGCGTACCGGGCATTGCGCTCGGCGTTGAGAAAGACGCTCCAGCAGGCGATCCAAACAATGTGGATGCCGTGACAGGTGCTACATTGACATCCGACGGTGTGGATGCTATGCTCAAGGAAGGTCTTGCTAAATTCATTAAATAAGTGAAGAACGAAGAGTGAAGAACGAAGAATTCAAATGCTTTGTTTGATGAAGATGCGAATAGGTGAAGCTGTAGTTGTAAGACTATAGAATTCTTCACTCTTCGTTCTTCACTCTTCACTAAAAAATATCATTATGTTATTTAGTAAACAAAATAAGGAGGCATTCATCAAGCCATTGAACGGTGACAACCCTGTCCTCGTCCAGGTGCTTGGTATCTGTAGTGCCTTGGCTGTTACTTCACAGTTGAAGCCAGCCATTGTGATGGGACTTGCCGTTACGATCATCACGGCATTCTCTAATGTGATTATTTCCATCATCCGCAACACCATCCCTCAGCGCATCCGTATCATCGTTCAGCTGGTAGTGGTTGCTGCCTTGGTTACCATCGTGAGCCAGGTGTTGAAGGCTTTCGCCTATGATGTGAGCGTGCAGCTCTCAGTGTATGTAGGTCTGATCATCACCAACTGTATCCTGATGGGTCGCTTGGAGGCGTTCGCCATGATGAATAAGCCTTGGCCTTCATTCCTCGATGGTGTAGGTAATGGTTTGGGTTATGCCCTCATCCTCGTGATTGTGGGTGCTGTTCGTGAGTTCCTGGGCCGCGGCTCTTTGCTCGGTTTCCAGCTGATTCCTGAGGGAGCTTATAACTTTGGATATGTTAACAACGGTATGATGACCATGCCAGCCATGGCATTGATTCTCGTTGGATGTGTAATCTGGGTACATCGTGCCTATATTTATAAGGAGGAGAAGTAAGATGGAGCACGCAATAAGTTTGTTTTTCCGTTCGATTTTCGTCGATAACATGATCTTCGCCTACTTCCTGGGTATGTGTTCATACTTGGCAGTATCCAAGAACGTGAAGACCTCTTTGGGCTTGGGCTTGGCAGTAACCTTCGTGTTGCTCATCACCGTGCCTGTAGATTACCTGTTGCAGACCAAGGTGCTCAGCGCCGATGGCATTCTGGGTGTTGACCTCACTTACCTGAGCTTCATCCTCTTCATCGCCGTCATCGCCGGTATCGTGCAGCTGGTAGAGATGATTGTAGAGAAGTTCTCACCATCGCTCTATGCAGCGCTGGGTATCTTCCTGCCATTGATTGCCGTAAACTGTGCCATCATGGGTGCATCGCTCTTCATGCAGCAGCGCATCCTGATGGATCCTGCCAATACTCAGGCTATCACCTCAGTATGGGATAGCATCGTTTATGCCGTAGGTTCCGGTCTGGGTTGGACTCTCGCCATCGTCCTGATGGGAGCCATCCGCGAGAAGATGCAGTATTGCGACGTGCCAAAGCCATTGCAGGGACTCGGCATCACATTTATCACAGTAGGCCTCATGGCAATGGCTATGCTTTGCTTCTCAGGCTTGAAAATCTAAAATAGGAGGACTATAGATATGGGTAATACATCATTTATATTGGCTAGTATCGGAGTTTTCCTCGTGGTGATTCTCCTGCTGGTTATCATCCTGCTCGTGGCTAAGAAGTATCTCAGCCCAAGCGGAAATGTAAATATCGAAATCAATGGCGACAAGACCATCAACGTGCCTCAGGGCAGCAGTTTGATGACTACGCTGAATGAGAACGGCATCTTCCTGCCTTCTGCCTGCGGTGGTAAGGCAAGTTGTGGCCAGTGTAAGGTTCAGGTGCTCGAGGGCGGCGGCGAGATTCTCGATTCTGAGAAGCCTCACTTCACCCGCAAGCAGATCAAGGACCACTGGCGCTTAGGATGCCAGTGCAAGGTGAAGGGCGACCTGAAGATCAAGGTGCCTGAGAGTGTGATGGGCGTGAAAGAGTGGGAGTGCGAGGTGATCTCCAACAAGAACGTTTCCAGCTTCATCAAGGAGTTCAAGGTGGCTTTGCCTCCAGGCGAGCACATGGACTTCGTTCCGGGTTCTTACGCTCAGATCAAGATTCCTGCATACGACTGCATCGATTACGACAAGGACTTCGACAAGGATCTCATTGGCGAGGAGTACATCGGAGCATGGAAGAAGTTCAACATCTTCTCTCTCAAGGCTCACAATCCAGAGCCTACCGTGCGTGCTTACTCTATGGCGAACTATCCTGACGAGGGTGACATCATCACTCTGACCGTACGTATCGCTACAACTCCATTCTTGCCACGTCCACAGGTAGGATTCCAGAACGTACCAACAGGTATCGCTTCTTCTTACATCTTCTCATTGAAGCCAGGCGACAAGGTAATGATGAGTGGTCCTTACGGCGACTTCCATCCTAACTTCACATCGGGCAAGGAGATGATTTGGATTGGTGGTGGTGCCGGTATGGCTCCATTGCGTGCGCAGATCATGCACATGACCAAGACATTGCATACTACCGACCGTGAGTTGCACTTCTTCTACGGAGCGCGTGCGTTGGGTGAGGCCTTCTTCCTGGAGGACTTCTGGGAGCTTGAGAAGGAATTCCCTAACTTCCACTTCCATCTTTCATTGGACCGCAAGGACCCAGTGGCAGATGCTCAGGGCGTGAAGTACTACGAGGGATTTGCTGTTAACTGCATCCGTGATACCTACTTGAAGGATCACGAGGCACCAGAGGATTGCGAGTACTATCTCTGCGGACCTCCAATGCTGATCAAGACCGTAACCGATTATCTCGATTCTCTGGGAGTTGATCCTGAGAGCATCATGTATGATAACTTCGGATAAAGATAATAAAATAAGCCGTTCGAGGGTGTGTCATAAGTCCATGACGCACCCTTTTTATTTCCTACAAATACTTTTA
>OIYG01002981.1_pt1 | contig 10061 bp, 13 predicted proteins | sample 1587861 | NCBI WGS metagenome assembly OIYG01 (sample SAMN03283272) | human gut metagenome | biome: human-associated habitat; material: feces | host: Homo sapiens | place: Peru | collected 2012 | reverse complement strand
AAGAAGTTGCAAATTCTGCTGACATTATTTTAGAATTAAGAGATAGAAAGCTTAAGAAAATAAATAAAATTAATTAGGAGGTACAATAATGATTAAAAATGCATTTGCATATGTAACTAGAAAAAGTCTAAAATCAATAATTATATTGTTAGTTATAACAGCTATGTCAACGCTTTGTCTTATTAGTTTATCGATCAAAGATGCTACGAACAGAGCTTCAAAAGAAACTTTCGGAAATATAACAAATAGTTTCTCTATGGAAATAAATAGAAGAGTTAATTTTGGAACACCAAGAGGTGGTGGCAATATAAAAGGACAGGATATTAAAAAAATTGCTGAATCTAAAGATATTGATTCATACGTAAAAAGAATTAATAGTGTTGCCGATTTAGTAGATAATGATATAATAGAAACTCAAAAAACACTTTCAGGACAATCACCAGAAAGAGCAAAAAACTTTAAAAGAGCTGTTATGTTAACGGGAGTTAATGATTCATCAAAAGAAAATAAGTTTATCTCAGGAGCTTACAAATTATCTAGTGGTGAACACTTAAATGAAAATGATAAAAACAAGATTTTAATGCATAAAGACTTAGCAGAAAAAAATAATTTAAAAATTGGAGATAAAATAAAAATAAAATCTAATTTATTTGATGCCGATAATGAAAAAGGAGCAAATGAAAAAGTAGAAGTTGAAATAAAAGGTCTTTTTGATGGTCATAATGAAGGTGGCGTTACTGCAGCCCAAGAACTTTACGAAAATACTTTGATAACTGATTTAGATACGGCTGCAAAAGTATATGGAAATACAGAGGATACTGCAGTATATCAAGATGCAACATTTTTTGTAAAAGGTGATAAAAATTTAGATAAAGTTATTAAAAATGTTGAAAAACTCGATATAGATTGGAAACAATATAATTTGATTAAAAGTTCAAATAATTACCCAGCACTACAACAATCAATATCAGGTATATATAAAATAGCTAATAAATTATTTGCAGGATCATTATTATTTGCAGGTGTTACAGTTTCATTACTATTGTTTTTATGGATGAATGCTAGAAAAAAAGAAATTGCAATTTTACTTTCATTGGGAATTTCAAAAGCAAAAATATTCGGACAATTTGTTATTGAGCTAGTATTTGTATCTATTCCAGCATTTATAGGATCATACTTTCTAGCTGTTTATACAGCAAGTATGATTGGAAATAACATATTAAGTAAAGTCACTGGTACTATAGCAAAACAAATTGCTAAACAGTCAGCATCTAGTCAACTTGGAGGTGGAGCTGAAGTAGATGGATTTAATAAAACACTAACAAGTTTAGAAATTAATATATCTCCAAAATTAATGATATATGTGGTTTTATTTATGTCAATAGTTCTTATAATTTCTTTACTAATATCTTCGTCAAGCAATTTAAAGAAAAGTCCAAAAGAATTATTAATTGATACAAAATAGTAATAAATATTATAAGTTTACTATATTGTCAATGGTTAAAATGAACTTGCTATGCTCGCCATTGACAATAATTAAAATAGTTTGTTAAATAAATCTTCATCAAATACATTTATAAATACTTGTTTAGATGTATATGAATCTAATGACTTTAGTGGGCTATTTAAAAGTGTTTGATTAACATTTTTTCAATTTTGTTTGTTAGAAATTGATAGAAGCGAATATATTCATAAAGGGGTATCTTTCGCTCATAAACGTAAAAAAAACAAGAAAATTAAATATTGCAGTTTTGATTGGTGCTAATAATTTGATTCAAAATATGAGTTTGACTATTGGCATCTTTTTTTATGAAATAAAAATGGGATAATGAACTTAAAGATAAATTGATAAAACTTATATAGTCAATTTAACAAGCAGACTGAATAGAGTTTGTTTTTTTAATTTTATATATTGACACGGGTGTAATACACGGATGTATCATTGATAATGAAAGAAGGGATAAATATTATGGAAAAAATAATTTTTATGAATGGTAGTCCTAATAAAAGTGGTAATACTTTTAGAATAGGAGAAGAAATTTTAAAAGGAGTTAATCATGATATTTTGCAAATGTCTGACTATAAAATAAGCCAATATGGGCAAGTTTATGAAGATGATCAGATTAATGAAATATTTAAAAAGTTAGAAGATGTAAATACTATTGTTATAGGAGCACCAGTTTATTGGTACACAGTGTCTGGAATTGTTAAAACATTTATTGATAGATTATATATGCTTCCAGAAGCAGAAGTTTTAAATGGCAAAAATTTATATTTCTTTGCACAAGGTTCTGCTCCAGATGAGGCAACAGTAAAAAGTATTACTTTTTTAGTAACTAGAGTGTCTGAACTTATGGGAATGAATTTAAAAAGTGTTGTAGTTGATTCTAGTGATGGAAACAAAATAATTAGTACCATAAATATAAATGAATAGGAATCATTATGAAAAAGACTATCCTATTTATTATAACAGTAATGTTATTACTAACTGGATGTTCTAATATAAACAAGAAAGAAAAACAAGAGATGAATGATATGAGTTATTTTACAAAAGATACAAAAGTAATTGATGTCATAAATAATAAGTCTTTTCAAAACTTTGGAAATCTTATATTTCCTATTGATAGAACAATTGATAAAAATATGACATTAGAAACTTGTGATGATTTATATATTTGGTATAACTACATGAATGCCAATAAGACAGTTGAAATTGTAAATTATATGAAAGAACAGGTTGACTCTGGTAATCAAATTTTTTATTCAATATATACCGAAGAAGAAATGAAACGAGAACCAGAAAAAAGAAATACAGGAATATTCTTTTTTAGAGGAACTGAAAATAGTAAATTTGCTATTGTTAATGCAGGTGGAGGATTCATGTATGTTGGAGCTATGCAAGATAGTTTTCCTCATGCTTTAGAACTATCTAAAAATGGATACAATGCTTTTGCTTTGATTTATAGACCAGATGCAGATAAAGCAATGGAAGATCTATCAAGAGCAGTTGCTTTTATTCACGAAAATAAAGAAATGCTAAAAATTGATACTGATAAGTATTCTGTTTGGGGTGGATCGGCAGGAGGAAGAATGGCTGCATGGTTAGGAAGTTATGGAACAGAATCTTTTGGAGAAAAGAAATACCCTAGACCTAGTGCAGTAATAATGCAATATACAGGGCTTTCAGAGGTTACTGGAAATGAACCTCCAACATATAATTGTGTAGGAACAAGTGATGGAATCGCCAGTTACCAGACAATGGAAAATAGAATCAAAAGAATAAAACAAAATGGTACAGATGCTGAAATAGAAATATTTGATGGACTTCCACATGGCTTTGGACTTGGTGAAGGTACAAAAGCAGATGGTTGGATAAATAATGCTATCAAATTTTGGGAAAGGAATATGAAATGAAAACGATAGTTATTTATTATGGGTATGGTAAGCATACAAGAATGATTGCAGAAAGAGTTAAAGAAAAGTTAGATTGTGATATTTTAGAAATTAAACCTAGAATACCATATTCTAATGATTATCAAACTGTAGTAAATGAAACAGAGGATAATTTACAAGCAAAAGAAACACCAGAGATAGAAGATATTGATGCTAATTTAGATGAGTATGATAAGGTAATTTTAGGAACCCCAGTTTGGTGGTATACAATTACTCCACCTATAAGAACATTCTTAACAAAATATGATTTAAGTGGAAAAGAAGTTCATCTTTATGCAACAAATGCTGGATGGATAGGTTCTACTTTTGATGAAATGAAAGAGTTATGTAATGGAATTATAAAGAGTGAAATGAATATAAAATTTACAACTGATCATTCTGAAAATAGACTTGTAACAAGTGATGAGAAAATTGATGATTGGATAAATAAAATTAAGGGGGATTAATAAATGGGAAAATTAAAAGGAAAAATAACAGTTGTTACTGGAGGAAGTTCTGGTATTGGTCGTGCTATAGCTGTTCGATATGCTAAAGAAGGAGCAAAAGTAATTATTGTTGGTAGAAATGAAAATACTTTAAAAGAAGTATCAAATGAAAATGATAATATATCCTATGTTGTTGGAGATGTTACTAAAACTTCTGTTATTCAAGAGATTATGGATACAATCAAAGATAAATATAATAATAGATTAGATATATTAGTAAATAATGCAGGATGGTGTCCTGTAAAGCCATTAACTGAAATAACAATAGAAGATTATGATAATGCTTTTAATTTAGATGTTAGAGCAGTTGTTGAATTAACAATCCATGCTTTACCTTTACTAATGGAATCTAAAGGAAACATTATAAATATGTCTAGTGTAGGAGCTACTCACAATTCACCAAATTTATCTATGTATCAGGGAGCAAAAGCAGCAATTGAAGTATTTACAAAAGTTTGGGCTTTAGAACTTGCAGAGTCAGGTGTTAGAGTAAATGCCATAGCTCCTGGAGCAATTAATACGAATATTTGGAATGTTCCTGGTATGAGTGAAGAAGATGCAAAGAAGCATGAAAAAAATGTTGCAAGTGCAATACCACTTAAAAGATTCGGAACACCAAAAGAAGTTGCTAACATTGCTTTATTCTTAGTTAGTAACGAAGCAAGTTATGTAACAGGATCTATTTACAATGTAGATGGTGGAATGGGAGCTCTTTAGTAATATAATTAAATAGAAAGTGAGTTGATTAAGTTGGAAAAACAAACTGCTGGTAGAAATAATTTAGGAAGTTTAGCCCCTAAGTTTGCAGAATTAAATGATGATGTACTATTTGGTGAAGTTTGGAGTCGTGAAGATAAATTATCTTTAAGAGATAGAAGTATGATAACTATATCTGCCTTAATGGCACAAGGATTATATTCACAATTAAAATCTCATTTAGTTTTAGGTAAAAAACATGGAATCACAAAAGATGAAGTTGTAGAAATGATTACCCAATTAGCATTTTACTGTGGTTGGGCAAAAGCATGGAGTACATTTGATTTAATTAGGAAAGTGTATGGTGAGGATAATGGATAAAGAACAATTTGATAAAGAGAATGTTTTTGGTTTAGGAAAACCTAATGAGGCATTTGCGAAATACTTTATTGGCAATAGTTATTTGAATCCTTTAACGAATCCAAAAGATACATCTGTATTTTTAGCAAATGTAACTTTTGAACCAGGATGTAGAAATAATTGGCATATTCATAAATCTACAAATGGTGGAGGACAACTCTTAATTTGTACTGCTGGATTTGGTTGGTATCAAGAAGAAGGCAAAGATGCAATTAGTTTAGTTCCTGGTATGGTAATTACTATTCCAGCAAATGTAAAACATTGGCATGGAGCTAAAAAAGATTCTTGGTTTAGTCATATAGCTGTAGAAGTTCCTGGAGAAGAAACAGAGAATGTTTGGCTAGAACCAGTAACTGATGAAGAATACAATAATTTATAAAAAAATGATGGCTTAATTGTCATCATTTTGTGTTTTAATTAAATAACTAAAATATTTAGTTTTTCCAGATAGTACATCATCATAAAATTGATGTTTCCAATGGATATAGTCTATACTATCTTGAATTTCTTGTTTTTTATGCTCTAACTCACGAAGTTTAGCATCCAAAATAACCTTTCTTTCAGGAATAGTTGGTTCTCCTTTTAAACATAGAGCCAAATATTCTTTCATTTCAACAATACTCATACCACAATTTTTTAGACAAGATAAACTTTTAATCCAGTTAATATCATTGTCATCAAAGACACGATAATTACTTTTGTTTCTTTTCACATTAGGAATTAGTCCTTCATTACAATAAAACTTTAAAGCATCATAAGTAAGTCCTGTCATTTCACAAGTTTCTTTCATTGAATATAATTTATCAGTTTTAGTCATCTTTTTTTCACCTCTAAAATCATTCTAAAACAAGGGTGTTATACACAGTCAATAAAAAAATTAAAATTTTTCAAAAAAATATTGACCGAGTGTAACACACGACATTTATAATTATAGTGCAAATTGAAATTATTGTCAATTTGGAAAGGATGAGAATATGGAATATGTAAAATTGAACAATGGTATAGAAATGCCAATTTTAGGATTTGGAGTTTATCAAATACCTAAGGAAGAAACAAAAAGATGCGTATTAGATGCTATTAAAGTGGGATATAGAAGCATTGATACAGCACAAAGTTATTTTAATGAGGCAGAAGTTGGAGAGGCAATTTCTGAATGTGGAGTACCAAGAGAAGAACTATTTATTACAACTAAGGTATGGATTGATAATTATGGTTATGAAAATTGTAAGAAATCTGTAGAAGAATCATTAAAGAAGTTAAAGATTGATTATATTGATCTAGTATTACTTCATCAACCATTTAGTGATTACTATGGAGCATATAGAGCTTTGGAAGATTTATATGCAGAAGGAAAAATCAAAGCAATTGGAGTATCTAACTTTTATCCAGATAGACTAACTGATATTTGTTTATTTAATAGAAAAGTAATTCCAGCAGTAAATCAAGTAGAAACAAATCCAATTAATGCTCAATTTAAGGCACAAGAAAATATGGAAAAGTATGGAGTACATATTGAAGCTTGGGCTCCATTTGGAGAAGGTAGAAATGGACTTTTTGAAAATGAAACACTTGTTAATATTGGAAAGAAATATGATAAGAGTTCAGCACAAGTAATACTTAGATGGTTAATTCAAAGAGGAGTTATCATTGCTTGTAAATCAACTCATATCGAGAGGATGGAACAAAACTTTAATGTGTTTGATTTTAAACTAACTGATGAAGATATGGAAGAAATTAAAAAATTAAATACGAGTGATAGTTTATTCTTTAATCATCAAGATCCATCAATGGTTAAATGGTTTGACAATATTGTAAAGATGCGAAGAACAAATGAGGATTGTCGTAAAGACAATAAAAACTGGTAAGGTGTAACTTATGAATAAAAAAATAATTATTGGAATTGTAGCAGTTATTTTAATTGCAATAGTAGGTGTAGGAGGTTATTTCTTATTAGGTAATAATGATATGACAAAAGATAATGAAAATACTCCTACTAATACTTCAGTAGTAAATGAACCAACAGAAGATGACAATAAACAAAATGATGGTATAGATAATACAACTACTCCATCTAATGGAAAAACTCTTGTAGTTTATTATTCAGCATCTGGTTCAACTAAAAAAGTTGCAGATCAAATTGCTAAAAACTTGAATGCTAATCTATTTGAAATAGAACCAGTTGATGCTTATACTTCAGCAGATTTAGATTGGACTGATAACAATTCAAGAGTAACAAAAGAACACAATGATGAATCTTTAAGAGATATAAAATTAAAAAATACCAAAGTAGATAATTGGGATAGTTATGATATTGTTTTAATTGGTTATCCAATTTGGTGGGGTATTGCAGCATGGCCAGTAGATACCTTTGTTAAAGCTAATAATTTTAACGGTAAAACAGTCATTCCATTCTGTACCTCTGCTTCAAGTGGTTTGGGACAAAGTGGTGATTTACTAAAACAAGAAGCTAAAGGTGGAAATTGGAAAGAAGGACATCGTTTTAGTTCTGGAGCATCAAATTCTGATATTAAAACATGGACTGACAGTTTGAAATAAAGGTGTACGCCCTGAAATAAAGAATAAGATTAGTAATTTTGATGATTATGATATTATCTATGTTGGTTATCCAATATGGTGGAGTGATATGCCACAAATACTTTATACTTTCTTTGAATTATATGATTTTAATGGTAAAACAGTAATTCCATTCTCTACTCATTGAGAAAGTGGTTTTGCTGGAACAGTAAGCATAATTAAGAATAAACTAACTGGAGCAAATGTAGAAAGTAATGCTTTCACTATGTCAAGAAATAATATGGAGAGTGCTCCAGAAGAAATCAAATCTTGGTTAAAAGAAATTGATATGATTGATTAAGAGGTAACACTCATGAAGAAAAAAGTTATAGCAATTGTTATTGTTGTTGCAGTTTTAATGATTGTTGGTAATAATAAAGAGGTAGAAGTAATATTTAAATTCAAAAATGAATTTAATAAAGCTATGGACTATCTAAAAAGACATAATTTGTGATATAATAGACTTGATTTATTTTACTTATAAATTAAAGAAAAAAGTGAAAAATTATGGATATGTATCAAAAGAGAAAAATGAGACAAGAGAAAAAAAACATCAATCAAAATAACGGGTCTGACAAAATGTCAATCAACTGGTATATACCGACTTAAGGAAAACTTTCTAGAAAGGTTTATAAATAAAGGATTTAATAAGATTGTTTTTTACATTTTATAAGCAAAAAATGATAAAATTCAAATAAAATAGAGGTAATTACGACTTATGGAAAACTAATATAGTAAATATATGTAAGGACTAATTATGCACATTGGGGGAAAGAAAAATGAGTGTTAGTACAAAATTTGAAAATTTTTGTGAAAATATTAGAATTAGTGATTCAGATAATCAAAAAATAATAAATAGATATCATCAAATAACCAAACGAATTAATTTAGATTATTATAATAGTGATTCAGATGTAAATCATAGTTTATATATTGGTTCATATGGTAGGGATACTGAGATATTTACTAGTGACATTGATATGCTTGTACAATTGCCATATGAAGTATATCAAAAATATAACAATTATACAGGTAATGGGCAATCTGCATTACTTCAAGATGTAAAAAATACAATTGCCAAAACATATAGCACAACTCATTTAAAGGGTGATGGGCAAATTGTAAGTATAAATTGGGTAGATAATATTAATTTTGAGATATTACCTACTTTCATCAATAAAGATGGCAGTTATACATATCCGGATTCTAATGGTGGAGGAAGATGGAGAACTTCTGATCCGAAATCTGAAATAAAAGCTATAAAAGAAATGAATGATAATTGTAATAATAATTTGAAAAATTTATGCAGAATGTGTAGAGCCTGGAAGAATGAAAATAATGTCGATATTAAAGGTATAACAATAGATGTTTTGGCGTATAGATTTCTTTCAACATATTGTTATAAAGATAAATCGTATTTATATTATGATTATATGACTAGGGATTTTTTTAAGTATTTATCAGAAATTGATATAAATCAAAATTCATGGAAAGTTATGGGAAGTAGTCGTTATATCACAGATACTGGATATTTTCAATATAAAGCAAAACAAGCATACAATACATCTTTAGATGCTATAAAATATGAAAGCGAAAACAAAGAATGTTCAGCAAATATAAAATGGAGGGATATATATGGAACGAAATTCTAAAAATAGCCAGGGATTTAAATTGGAATCACAGTTGAGAGAAGCATATGGGAAAATAGTTTATACGTATACTTGTCATAATAAAAAAGCTACAAGACTGTTAAAATTAAATGATAATATAAAAGTTTGGCAAATAGTATTATCAGCGTTATCTACTGGTGGTTTTATTACTACGATTATTGTTAATGATACATTAGTTAAAATTATTGGTGCAGTTATTTCTTTTTTATTAGTAATTGTTAATTCATATACAAAAAATTTTAATTTAGTAGGAGAGGCTAATGAACATATTAAAACAGCTAATTTGTTATGGAAAATACGTGAAGAATATATATCATTACTAATTGATTTTGAAATTTTGTCAGTTGAAGAAATAATGGTGAAGCGTGATGAACTTCAGAATAGAACTTTTGAAGTATACAGTAGTTCATTAAGTACTGATAAAAAAAGTTATAAAGAAGCTCAGAAAAGTTTGAAAACCGAAGAAGAACAAACTTTTTCCGAAAAAGAAATAGATGTTATGTTGCCAAGTTCTATAAGAAGAGAAACAAGAGAATTTAAAGAAAAATAATTATAGATTAGTATGTATAAATAAAATAAGAGGCAGATTAATGAAGTATAAATATAGGGTGGCAGCATATATTCGTTTATCAAAAGAAGAATTTAGTAATGAAAAAATGGAATTCTGAAATGGTAAATTCAATACTAAGAAATGAAAATTATACAGGAACATTATTTCAAGGTAAAAAAAGAAAATTAAATTATAGAGTTGATAAGAAAATAA
>OIYG01002973.1_pt1 | contig 10078 bp, 7 predicted proteins | sample 1587861 | NCBI WGS metagenome assembly OIYG01 (sample SAMN03283272) | human gut metagenome | biome: human-associated habitat; material: feces | host: Homo sapiens | place: Peru | collected 2012 | reverse complement strand
TGATGATTTAATTTACTGCCTAAACTAGTCCTTGACAAGGGTACCAGTTTATTATGAGAGCTTTTATTGTGGGATTTATATTGACCTCTACGATTGAGGCTTACTTTTTCAGTTCGAACCCGTGATATGTTAAGTATCTTAACTTTATGCAGGTTTTTGTACGACTCCTGCAAATCGGTTATCCAACGCGTAATCATCGTGACATGTTTACAAGCGTAAACTTTAAGCAAAGTAGCTAGCCGATTGTCCAGCGGTGCGTTTATTAACTAATTGTATGCCTCTGTTTCTAATGTTGATTGCAGCATTGATGTCTCTATCGAGTAGAACGCCGCACTCAGGGCATATCCATTTTCTTTGTTTTAGTGTTAAATCTTGATATGTGTATCCACAGTTATTGCATATTTGAGATGATGGATAGAATTTGTCAATTCTAATTAATTTCTTACCTCTATCATTCATTTTGTAGTCTAATACTTTTAAAAATTTGCCGTATGCATTGTCGTTTGTTGCTTTACCAAGATTTCTATGAGTTGCAATTTTTGCAAGATCTATATTTTCTACAAAGACATAATCATATTGATTAGCTAATTTGGTAGATGTCTTATGTATAAAATCTTTTCTTTCATTTTTAATATCATTATATAAATTAGCGTATTCAATGGAAAATTTATGGTGAAGCTTTTCATCATCTTCAGATTCTTTAAGTTTGCTTTGTAGCTTCATAATCTGTTTGTCATATTTTTTGATGATGACTGGTTTATCTGGAGTTTCACCGTTACTATCTACGTAAAAATTAGGAGAAGAATAGTCTAGGCCGATTGAATTATTAGGATCTAATTCTTTGGTAATTTTGTTTTCCTTTTTCTTGAACAAAATATTTACAAAGTATTTGTCATCAATTGTTCTATATACGATAATACTCTTAAATTGTTCTACTTGATCATAATCACGTTTATTGAAAAGTTTTATAGTTCCGATTGATGGTATATTAATTGAATCATTAAAGATCACTTCATCGATTGAACTAGCATATTTACATAAATTAGTTTTGAATTGAAACTTGCTGAATAAATTTTTCTTATTTTTAACATCTTTTAAGATGTCTATTTCACAAAATAGAATATTATCATCAATAGATTTTAGATCTTCATCAGTGTTTCTAGCAATGCTAAGCATCTCTCTATGTGATTTGATCTTTGTATCTTTTATTTGTGCAAAGTAAATATCATCAAATTTCTGTACACAAGAAATTGTTTTGTCTAATAATTTTGTTTGCGTTTTATTTGGCTTTAAACGAAGTATATAAGTTCTGTACATGTATTTTCCATCCTTTATACTTCTTTATTGCCGATAAACTTGAAAATTCCTACCCCAAATTGTAAAAAAGTTTAATTTTTAATTATTTTCATAGGTTTTAGGTGCGAATCCCGTACCTAAGCATCTATTTTTATTCTTTGAATAAAAATACTCTTAATGAGGGACTAGGGTTGAATCCCTGTTATTTAAATGAAAAAAACACTCCTTAATGGAGTGTTTAGAACTAAATGGTGATTCTCCAGGGATTCGAACCCTGGACCCTCTGATTAAGAGTCAGATGCTCTACCAACTGAGCTAGAGAATCAAGTTTGGTGATAGGTACGGGATTCGAACCCGTGAATGCTGCCGTGAAAGGGCAGTGTGTTAAGCCGCTTCACCAACCTACCAATACAAATGGCGCCCGAAACAGGACTCGAACCTGTGACCTGCCGGTTAACAGCCGGACGCTCTACCGACTGAGCTATTCGGGCACTCGTGTTTGCCTATTTATATTAGCATAGCTTCATACCAATAGCAACATTTTTTTAAAAAAATTTAAAAAAATTTACCAAAATCCCATTTTAGCCTGTGAAAAATTGCTATTGGTATGCCCGAATAGCACCTTAGTCAACTCTTAAGAGCGTCCAGCTGTTTAACCATAGTGATTAACAGGTTCTTATCCTGTTTCAAGCACCATTTATTTACACACTGCCTTTTCACTCATTCATGGGTTCTTAATCCTGTATGTAAAGTTGCTAATATAATCATATACAATTGGTGAAAATATTAAAATCTTCATTCTCCTTTGGGTATAGAATGTAAACAAGAGGTTATTTTTATGAACAAATATATATTAAAAAATGGAATCATTCTTGATGGTAGTGAGGATATGAAGCCATATAAGGCCAATATTCTTGTAAATAATGGAATAATAGAAGATATCATCACAAATGGAAAAAGTCCTTCAGAGTGCTCAGAAATCGATTTAGATGGTAAATACATCATGCCAGGTCTAATTAATATGCATGTGCATCTAGCTGGCAATGGTAAGCCACAAAAGAAACAAAGAGACAATGAGAAATTAGTGAAGAGAGTCTTTGCGACACCGATTGGTAGATTTGCAGCTACAAAGTTGGTTGAAGGTTATGCCAAGATTGAATTAATGTCTGGTGTAACAACCATTAGAACAGTTGGAGGCTTAAGAGACTTAGATACAAAGACAAGAGATAAAATCAATAAAGGCTTAATAGATGGACCAAGAATTATTGCCAGCAATGAAGCTATTTCAGTACCAGGAGGACATATGGCAGGTTCGGTAGCTGTTGCATGTCGAAGTACTGAAGAAGCCATTGCTCAAATAGAAAAGTTAAAGGGCGAAAAAGTTAACTTAATCAAATTAATGATTACAGGTGGTGTTATGGATGCCAAGGAAAAGGGTGTTCCTGGTCAAATGAAAATGAGCCCTGAGATTATTAAGGCATGTTGTGATAAGGCTCATGAATATGGTTTTATTGTCTCTGCTCATGTTGAAAGTCAAGAGGGTGTCAAAATTGCCCTTGAGAATGGCGTGGATTCTATTGAACATGGTTCTGTTATGGATGATGAATGCATCGAATTATTTAAGAAACATAATGCCTTTATGATTTGTACGGTATCGCCTGGTATTCCATATGCTTTATTTGATCAAAGTGTTTCTCATACAAGTGATGTTGAAAAATATAATGGTGAGCTTGTATTGAATGGCTTCATCGAAGGTGCTAAAACATGTCTTAAGAATAATATTCCAGTAGGTCTAGGTAATGATGTGGGTTGCCCTTGGATTGCTCAATATGATTTCTATAGAGAACTCGTATATTTCCACAAATATGTTGGTGCCACTAATGCACAAGCTTTACATACCGCAACACTTGTAAACGCAAAGCTAGCTGGTATTGATAAGGAAACCGGTTCTATTGAGAAAGGTAAGTGTGCTGATTTGATTGTTTGTAAGAATAATCCACTAGATAATTTAAATAACTTAAGAAAAGTCGATATGGTTATCGCTAGGGGTAAGGTTTATGACAATCCAAAGGTTAAGCGTAATGCTTATGTCGATTCTTATCTAGATGAATATATGAACTAACATGAAATATATAAAACTTGGTAAAACCGATATTGAGGTATCAAAGATTTGTTTAGGCTGTATGGGCTTTGGTGATGATAGCATGTATAAATGGTCACTGGGTCCAAAGGATACTAAGGAAATTGTTGCTTATGCATATGATAAAGGCATTAATTTCTTTGATACTGCTAATCAATATTCTAATGGTACTAGTGAAGAATATTTGGGTAAAGCCATAAAAGATCTTGGTATTAGAAGAGAGGATGTAGTTATTGCTTCTAAGGTATTTTTCAATGAAGGCGGTTTATCTAAAGAAGCTATTAAAAGAGAAATTGATCAAAGTTTATTGAGATTAGGTACCGATTATCTTGATCTATATTTGATACATCGTTTTGATTATAATGTTCCAATTGAAGAAACGATGGATGCCTTAAATGATTTGGTTAAATCAGGTAAGGTGAGGGCTTTGGGTTCTAGTAGCATTCTTGCTTATCAGCTATTGCAATATCAAAATTTAGCTAAAGAAAAGGGCCATGCAAGGTTTGAAGTGATGGAAAATCATTATAATCTTCTTTATCGTGAGGAAGAAAGGGAGATGATTCCATTGTGTAAGGAATTAGATGTTTCACTTATTCCTTATTCTCCTTTAGCTGCAGGTCATTTAGCAAGAATTAATTGGGATAGTGATAGTATTCGTAGTCTTAGTGATGATGTTGCGAAAAGAAGATATGGCGCATCTGAAGATGTTGATAAGTTGATTGTTGAAAGAGTTGCCGATTTGGCAAAGAAAAGAAATATCAAGATGAGTGAGGTTGCTTTGTCTTGGTTGTATAAGAAAGGTGTTGCTTCACCTATTATAGGTGCTAGTAAGACTAAATATATTGATGATGCGATTAATGCATTAAATGTTGAATTGAGCGATGAGGAAGTATCTTATTTAGAAGAGTTGTATGTACCTCATCCATTAAAAGGACCGATTATTAAGAAAAACTAAGGACGTGAGTCCTTAGTTTTGCATATTAATGTGTTCTTCTTCTAACATTGGATAAGTGATTAATTCACTTGCGTCCAAGTTTTCTTTGTGCATATCAACACCAGATATTTGATGGTTGTTGTAGGTAGTGTAGTAATAAATACCCTTAGCCAAGTCACATGCTGATGTGAAGATGGTATATTCATAAGCTTCCTTAACTTTGCAACAACCATTTTGTTGTTCAACACTATGTAGAATGTGGAAAAGTTGATTTAGACCATTGTCTGATAATGAGAAGTGATTAGTAAAGGCAACTTTGACAAAACGAGACATGCTTGATAAGTCACCTGGTAGGCCAAGTCCTCCCATTCCTCTTGAGTATTTTGTTAATTCAACACCTTCAAAGTTATTAACAGGATCTGCTGATGATAGGTGTTGATAGTTGTTTAGGTTGAACATTTGTAGTTCAAATGGTGGGTTGTTAGTTAAGACATTAACTGGATCATCATAAACTTTTACACCATCTTTAACAGACTCAACAACAATAGATTTGTAGCCATCACTCACATACCAATGCATCTGAGTTGGTGGATATTTGTCGTTGATAGAATCTTTAGATAAGTTAATGTTTTTAAATAATTCCTTAGCTTCATCTAATGTTTTACATTTAGATAATACATATGGAATTAGTTCAAATTGGGCGATATTTATCTTAGTATCGTCTACGTCTCTATAAACACAATTACCAACAAAGTTTAAGCCTGCCATACCTAGACCATGTTCATTGATGGCATCAAAATATAGAGGGTAGCCTTCTTGGATAATGCCTGCACCAATGATGGCAGGGTGTTTATCAATTCTTTCTTCGTGTTTAAATGAGAAAGAATAGTTTCTTGGCGTGATAACGATTTCTTGACCATATGAGAAGTCAAAGTCGAGGTTACGTCCAAAGAAACCCTTAAATGAAGCGGCTGTACACATACTTTTTACCTTCCTTTCATCTTTATTATAGAACTATTAGCGTTTTTTTATATCTTTTATGCTAGAATACAAGTGTTAATTGCGTTGAAGAGAAGAGTAGCTTGTGTAGTTTCTTAAAGAGAGGGGTCGGTTGGTGTAAGATCTTAGGGACAGCATGTGAAAAAGGACTTGGAGCAAATCGTGGGCTTGCGTTAAAAGCATGAAAGATACAAACAAAGGTGGTACCGCGCATTTAGCGCCCTTGGGCTACCTTTTTTATTTTGGAAAAGGAGAAGAGATGGAAAGAAAGTTTAACGACCAACAATTGGCAAGAAGAAAAAAGTTAGATGATTTAGTTGCGAAGGGCATTAATCCATTTGGTAATGCCTACACAAGAACTGCAAACAGTAAGAGCATCAAGGAAACTTATGGTGCATGTTCTAAAGAAGAATTAGAAGAGAAGAAGGTAGGGGTTTCTATCGCTGGTAGAATCATGTCAAAGAGAAGAATGGGCAAGATGTGTTTCATGCATGTTCAAGATCGTTATGGTTTGATTCAACTTGTTATTAACAAGAATGATTTAGGTGAGGAGCCTTATGAATTAGTTAAGGCAAGTGATGTTGGTGATATCGTAGGTATTGAAGGTAGAGTTTATCGCACTAATCCAACTGAACAAAATCCTCAAGGTGAGTTGTCAGTTTATGTTTTAAAGTATACACATTTGACTAAGGCACTTAATCCTTTCCCTGAGAAGTTCCATGGTTTAACAGATATTGAAGAAAGATATAGAAGAAGATACTTAGACTTAATCATGAATGAGGATTCAAAAAGAGTTGCGTTCATGCGTCCTCAAGTATTAAATGCGATCAGATCTTTCCTAGCTTCTAGGGATTTCGTGGAGGTTGAGACACCAGTTTTAACTTCATTGTTGACAGGTGCTAGTGCTAGACCTTTTGTTACTCACCATAATGCTCAAGATATTGATATGTATTTAAGAGTCGCTCTTGAATTAGATTTAAAGAGATTGCTAGTTGGTGGTATGGAAAAGGTTTATGAAATTGGTAGAACTTTTAGAAATGAAGGCATGGATCCTCAACATAATCCTGAGTTCACTTTGATGGAATTATATGAAGCATATTCTAATCTTGAGGGTATGATGGAAATTACTGAGAGCATGTATAAGTACATCGCTGATAATGTTTGTCATAAGAGAACTTTCAAGTATTTAGGTCATGAGATCAGTTTAGATGGTGATTGGAAGAGAGTTTCAATGACTGATGCAATTAAGGAAAAGACTGGTATCGACTTTAAGCAACAAATGTCTTTTGAAGAAGCTTGTGCTTTAGCTAAGGAACACGGTATTGAGGTTGAGAATCACTTTACAACAGGTCATATTATCAATGCTTTCTTTGAGAAGTATGTAGAGGAAACTTTGATTCAACCTACTTTCTTATATGGTCATCCAATTGAGATTTCTCCATTAACAAGAGCTAATGAAGAAGATCCTCGTTTCGTTGATCGTTTCGAATTGTTCATTTCAGGTCATGAGTGTGCAAATGCTTATACTGAGTTAAATGATCCAATTGATCAATTAAAGCGTTTTGAGGAACAATTAAAGGCTAAGCAATTAGGTGATGATGAAGCTAGTGATATCGATATGGATTTCGTTGAGGCTCTAGAATATGGTATGCCTCCTGCAGGTGGTATCGGTTATGGTATCGATAGAATGGTAATGTTATTTACTGAGTCTGAGTCTATTAGAGATGTTATCTTGTTCCCGACAATGAAGCAATTGAATGGCAATAAGGCTGCTAAGGTAGCTCCTGTTAAGACAACTGCAGATGGTGAAAAGGTTGATTTCTCTAATGTAAAGATTGAACCAATTTTCACTGAGATGGTTGATTTTGATACATTTGCTAAGTCAGATTTCCGTGTTGTTAAGATCTTAGCTTGTGAGGCTGTTGAAAAGTCTAAGAAGCTTCTTAAGTTCACTTTGGATGATGGTGAAAGAAAAGATAGAGTTATCTTAAGTGGAATTCATGATTATTATGAACCAGAAGAGTTAGTTGGTAAGACTGCTGTTGCGATTGTTAACTTGCCTCCAAGAAAGATGATGGGTATTGATTCTGAGGGTATGTTAATTTCTGCAGTACATGAGGAAGATGGTCATGAAGGTCTTAACTTGTTAATGTTAGATAACAAGATTCCCGCTGGTGCAAAATTGTATTAATTTAGTTTAATTAAGGACGTAGCTTAATAAGTTGCGTCTTTTAATTTAGAATAACCGTTGACCTATACGTGGCGTATGCGCTTATACTGTCATCAAGAAAGGTGAGGTAGACACATGTTATTAAATGAAATAGCAAATGAAGTAGGAATGACTAAGCGCGCCATTAAGTATTATGAAGAGAAAGGCTTGTTATCAGTAAACAAAAGTAATAATGGTTATCGTGATTATTCCGTAAATGATGTTGATACTTTAAAAAGAATTTCAGTTTATAGAAAATTAGGAGTTAGCGTTAAAGATATAAAAAGTCTCTTAGAAAAAAATGATAAAGATGTTCTTGTTCGTATTTATAACGAAAAGATGCAAGATAAAATCTTACAAGACCATGAACTTAATGCTTTAAAACAATTTATAGAAGATAATGATGTAAATAAAATAGACAAGATGTTAGATTATCAAAGTGTTGAGGATGCGATAGAGTCTTTGCTACCCGATAAAGAATGGGGTGATTATTTAAAGAGTCATTTTAAACCATTTCTTAATATAAGATTAGAAACTACTGAACAGAAACAGGCTTTGCGAAACATTTTGACGTATTGTGATGAAACAACATTAAAAATACCTCTTATTATGAGAATGGGTATGAAAATTAATAGTGGTGTGAGTAAGGAAATAAGAACCGCAGATGAAATGATAGCTTATTATCGTGATATGAGCGAAAGTGAATATAATAGGCTAAAAGAAATGACGTTGCAAGGTGTCAAAATTAAATCAGGAATACTAAAATATCACCCTGCCTTTGTAGCACAAAGAAAGCTACAAAAAGAATTTCAGAATAAAGGATACAACGATATATTGATTCCTAATATGATAGCTTTATCACCTTTGTATGCTGAATATAAAGCTAATCTAGATAAGGTGAATGACAAAATTTGTAGAGAGCTAGGGCTATATTATGATAGTAACTATAACTTGGTTATTAAAAAATGAAATTGTGATAGTTACATATCAAATGTTAAAGGAATCATTGAGTGATTATAAGAATCCTGATAATAAGATTAAGAGAATGAGTGATGGTGGTGAGATTGTTAGGCTTACAAAGAACTTGTATGAAACAAATGTTAATACACCAGGTCATTTGGTTGCGGATACCATTTATTCGCCATCTTATTTATCATTTGATTATGCCTTGTCTTATTATGGTTTAATTCCTGAAATGGTTTATACTTATACCAGTGCGACTTTTAATAAGAAAAAGAAGAAACAATATATAAACAAGCTTGGTACCTTTACTTATAGAGATGTTCCATCTAAGGTTTATCCTTATGGTATCAATATTAAGGAAGAAGGTGATTATACATATTTGCTTGCCTGTCCTGAGAAGACAATATGTGACAAGCTTTATACAATTAAGTCAGTTAAGAATAAGAAGGAAATGTATAACCTATTATTTGATGATTTAAGAATAGATGAAGATAAGTTTAAAGAATTAAATTTTGATGATTTAAACATACTTTGTGATTTATATGGTTGTACTAATTTAAAGTTGTTAAAGAAAGTTGTAAGAGATTTTATGAAATATAAGGGCAACGAAAAACCTAGTGAAAAATTATTAGAGTCATTAAAAGAAGTAGAAGATTATAAAATGGAGATATAGAATTAGATACTTATGAAGATCTAAAGCAAATGAGAGCTTCTTTACTTGATGATTAAAGCCTTTACTCCAAATGAGCCATTTCTGATTATTGATGAAGTGGCTTTTTAGTTGGCGAAAATTAAAAATGAATATCACTTCAGCAGTAAAGCGTGTTTATTGCCGAAGTAGGAAAAGATGAGGTATCATTTTGTGACCTAATCATAATAAAAAGGTGAGTAGGAATATGACACCTAAATCACCTTTTGTATTTCTTAAATTGAGGCTTCAAACTTTAACCACATGGTTTTTGTCATATCTTAGGTTTATTTGGTGAGCCTTGTTTTACCAGCATTTTTAGTAAAACTTATGAAATTTTAATGTTCTTAAATGATTTTAAAATCCAATCGTAATTGTCTTTAAGAGCATCCTTATCACCTTGGGCAATCAAACTATAGTAGTGATTATCATTCCCTAGAAAAATACAAGATAGTCCATAATCACCATATTGATAAATAGCATGTTTATTGTCATTTACAAGCAAAGTACATCCATCTTCAAAAATTGGTAAACTTTCATGATGTTTTCTCAAATCGGCAAAAGAGAGATTATTTTTGTTATATAATCTTTGAGTTGTTATTACATAATTATCACTTCTTAAATCAACATTATTTGAAGTTAAAACATTTGTCTTAATATTTATATCACTTGGATATTCAATAGTTAAATCTCTAAATTTATATGTTGATAGTGAAGTTGTAGATGAACACGCAAAGAGAAACAAGGAAAATACTATTATACTTATTATTTTTTTCATACATAATTTCCTACCGATAAACCTTACTTGAGCACGTCGAAGATTTATATGTTTTTGATTCTTGATAAACA
>OIYG01002971.1_pt1 | contig 10088 bp, 9 predicted proteins | sample 1587861 | NCBI WGS metagenome assembly OIYG01 (sample SAMN03283272) | human gut metagenome | biome: human-associated habitat; material: feces | host: Homo sapiens | place: Peru | collected 2012 | reverse complement strand
TGCCAATATGTAAGTATGAAAATAAAAAGTTTTTTCAAATTATTGAATAAAAAAATAAACAAATATGACAAGGCTATTTCTAACCCATTCGAAACAGCTCCTGTTGTTATCACATTAATTTGGGTCGAAAACGAAAATCCTCAAGATTCTAAGCAAGTTGATTATAATTAATTCCTTTTTGCTTACACGCATCTTAATACTGTACAATTCCTCCGCACTCATAGATTAAATTCCTTTCTGTTCAGTGAACCAGTCTTTCATGACATCAACAATCTGCCTGATCTCATTATCCTGTATGATATACGGAAACATGGCATACATAATATCGAGAAATGGTCTTGAAAATACTCCTCGTTGATATGCATACTCCTGAAATCCGTTAAGACATGATGGGTCATGTACCTGGAAACAAAGACAACCACCCATATATCTGATTTCTTTGATAAGCGGATGAGTGAATCCGGAGACCAGATTTCTAACCATATCCTCTATATGCTTGATTTTTCCCATATAGTTTTCACGCTCAAATATTTCTATAGATTTTAATGCTGCACTGCATGCGACCGGATTTCCCATAAATGTAGGACCATGCATAAGTGCATCTGTATCCTTATCAGAATAGAATCCATTATATATTTTATGATTTGCTACTGTCACTGCATGTCCTATATACCCGGCAGTCAATGCTTTTCCAAGCACGATAATATCCGGAAGTACAAGATCAGACACAAAACGATTTCCAGTACGTCCGAAACCAGTTGCAACTTCATCAAATATAAAAACAACATCATATTCATTGCAAAGTTCTCTTGCCCTTCTCAGGAAATCAATACTATACATTTTCATCCCGCCGGCTCCCTGAAGAAGTGGCTCTACAATAAATGCATAAAATTCATTTCCGTGTGTCCGAAATACTTTTTCCAATGCATCCATTTCCGTTGGAATGTGAATTACATCCTTCTTATCATCTTCTGATAATATAAAATGATAATCCTCATCATCTCCGGCCTTCATACACATAAATGTATCTCCATGATACGAGCCGGTAAGCGAAAGGAGTTTTTTTCTTCCGCTGCCACGATTAATATTAAATTGCAATGCCATTTTCAAGGCAACCTCTACAGCAACCGAACCCGAATCTGAAAAAAAACAGTAATCAAGATCTCCCGGGAGAAAATCTTTTAGTTTTTCTGATAATTTCAAGACTGGTTCATGAGTAAGCCCACCCAGCATGACATGACTGAATTGATCAATCTGATTCTTCATTGCTTCGTTAATTTCTTTATTTTTATAGCCATGTATCATACACCACCAGGAAGATACGGAATCTATCATTTTATTATCCTGCGTATACAAATAAACTCCTTCTGCATCTACAATTTTATATGGTGTCTTCATTTTCTTCATCTGTACATATGGATACCAGATCATAAGTTTATCTCCTAAAATTATTCTTATTTTTGCTTTCCTCATTCCGTTATATTGTTATCTGTATAATGAAATTAATTCTGCTATATCAATATTCAAGTCCACGTCTCCCATGGAAACTTTCGCCAGAGTTGGAAGCCCCGTCATATATTCGCACATGCGTATATTATCTTCATGCATGATATTATCCGCTATATAATGATTAAAAATCATTCCTTTTATATTCATATTTCTGTTTTTCATATATTCATAAGTTAGTACAACACTATTGATTGTTCCAAGTCCTGCATCTGCAACCAGAATGCAGTCAAGTTCCATCTCATCTATTATATCTGTCAACCCAATACGTGCCTCATCAAAACAGATCGGACATAAAATACCGCCACTTCCCTCAACTGTTATATAGTCGTATTTCTCTTTTACTTTTCTATAATTATCCAAAACAACTGCCATCTCAACATGATTTCCTTCCAGACGTGAAGCCAGATGCGGAGAATAAGCATGCTCATAGACATACGGGCACATTTCCTCTACTGACTGGGAGATTCCTGATACATTCTTAACCCACAAAGCGTCACCAGGAATCAGCGTTCCATCTTCCTCTCTTTCATTTCCACTCATAGCAGCTTTAAAATAGCCTGGAGTCATCCCGTTCTCTTTTATCTTTTTTATAATCAATCCTGTAACGTATGTTTTACCAACATCCGTACCTGTACCGGTTACAAATATCCCTTTTCCCATTGCATTCTCCTTTTTTCTTGCATACTTTAGGCAAAGTATATACTTACTCGCAACTAATTGTCAACCTTTTTTATTTAATGGTTGACAATTAGTTGCTTATTGTATACAATAACTTTGCTTTTAATCTCTCTCAATGGGAAATGGCAGAAATATTTTAAACAAAAGGATGGGAAAACTATGAATACTACAGAAGAATCAAAAGAAAGAAATTTATCCAATCATTTTTTTAGCGTCAAAAATCTGACTATGGACGGTATGTGGGTTGTTCTGCTGTTCATCTCGGGCTTATTTAAAATCCCATCACCCATTCCAGGAACTGAATTTCAATTATCAGCCCCATTAGCCATAAGCATCGGAAGAATCAGAGGATTTCTACATTATCTTACCATCGGCATCATTGCCAGCATTATTGGGATGATATTAGGTCTTCAGACTATATACAATGTCATTATCGCAATGGTGTACCGTATTGTAGCCGGTCTTATCTTAACAGTATTAAAAAAGGACCCACTGGCCCTCATTATTGCTGGTCCTGCCGGAACGTTTGCAGCCAGACTGGTATTGGCAACAATCTTGGGTGTTGCCTGGCAGCCTTTAGTAGTAAGCGCAGCTCCTGGAATGATCTTTACTGCAATAACTGCCCCTGTACTGACTTCAATTCTAAAAAGAGTCCTTAAGACAATTTCCTAAAACACCAACTCAGGAGCATCTATTTTAACAGCGAGATACAGGTCTTTCCCATATCTCGCTGTCTTTAGACGATTCTTTGCTTTAGCCTGATCCTCATAGTTCCAGCAAATCTTCATTCTTGCATCCAAGCACTCTGCTCAATCGCAACACATCAATTGCTCTGGTCTGATTGATATCTCTCTGTCTTTGCTCAAAGAGTTGTATTTGCCGCACAGATACTCCTGACAGTTCTTCCAATTCTCGCTGTGATAGTCCCGCCAAATCACGAATTCGTTTCAGATTTGTCTCCGGATAGTGTTGATTCCATAACTCGTCCAACCGCTCCACGAAATGTGCCAGATCCATCTCGTGGTATACTTCATACATATTTCGAATTTCCGTCATTGATACCGCCCTATAGATGCGTGAAAATGTTCTTCCTCGATACCACTGATAATAGGCCAATGCCCAGCCACTCCAATATTCTGGCGATTTATCCAAATACATCTCATCTGGGTACTCTTCCATTACTAACCCAGAATCCCGAATCACTTCTTTGACTAACTCACACCCTGTTTTTCCGGCTACATAAGTAGGATTTCCAATTTCAAATTGCCGTGACACATTTGAAACCAAAAACATTTCAAAAAATTTATCAATATCCATATCATATGTGTTCACCGCGAAATCCAACATATCTCCCAATATTCGTTGAGCTGACGCGAGATAATCATCTGAATAAGCGTGTATCACCATTTTCCATACCCTCCCTCATGATGTCCAGCATGAATAATTCATGAATATCTGCACTTTCTTTTTTACGTTTTCTATATTCTCGTCTTGCTTCACGCTCGCGCTCCGCTTTCTTGATATAATATATTTCCGCATCTACATTTTCATAATTCTGAAAATAAATCGTCTCAAAAGCTTTCGGACTTTTTAATACAATCTGCTCGCCCAATTTACCTAACCGCATTGCCTCAGATAATTTTTCCAACGAAATTGCTCCCGAAACAAAATCCTGAGCAAACGAAAAATATGAATCATCTGCACGATATCCTACAATAATATCATATGGAGTAATATCTATCAGAAAATGCTCTTTTATGTATTTTTTTGCCTCTTCTGCAATACTTCCATTCTGCCAGTACGTTCTATTATCTGCAAGAATAGCAAGCCAATTCAATATGTGGTATTTTGAATCATTCAGATTCAATACTTTTAATCCTTCCATGTCCAATTCATAAATATTCACATATCCATTTTTTTGCTTTGCACATGCCCACTCTCTTGCTAATTCTATATTTTCTGTACAATAAAAACCTCTTCCGTAGTCATTGTGTCTGGCACCCTTCCCGAACTCTGGTTTTTCAATTAAGAATTCTGATCCATGATATAATATTTTTTTCATACCAGTTCCTCCTTATGTGTTAAGTATATCGCTACAGCGATATACTTGCAAGAGGTTTTTGAGTCAGTGTACTCATTACAGGAAACTCGCAAATATATTTATGATATTGTTTTTTCAGGAGATAATGCTTTTACATCTGTCCGGTTTCTTTTGTGTGTAACAAACAAATTGAATTGACTTTTTTTGTACGCAAGAATAAAATAAAAGCGTTGATTTTGCATTTTATTGACTGTATTCTGACCGGATGCTATGATTTGTGCGTAAAGAACAAATAGCAACCTAACAGTAATGATATTATTTCAAATCATTACTGTTAATAAGAAAAGAGGAATACAGCATGAAGGGTTCAAAATTATTTAAGAATGTAAGGCTAAAAGGTCAAAAAGAACTTGTTTCTATCTTAGTTGAAGATGGAATTTTCAAAAAAATCGCAGCAGATATACCACAGGAAGAAACTGTAGGATGTGAGGAAGTGGATTTAAATGGACAACTGGTAGTTCCTCCATATGTAGATCCGCATTTGCATCTTGATTATGTATTTACAGCAAGCCTTGGTGAGGAAAACGGATCAGGAACTCTTTTTGAAGGAATCCAGCGTTGGAGTGAATCAAAAGGAAATATGACTGTTGAACAGATGAAGGATCGTATTTACAGTGGAATAAGAAAAGAGATGCTGCATGGTGTTCAGGCTATCCGAACACATATTGATGTGACAGATCCGACATTTACAGGTCTTAAAGCAGCACTTGAGGTAAGAGATGAAGTAAAAGACATCCTTGATCTGCAGATTGTTGCATTTCCTCAGGAAGGAATGTACGCATACAAGGACGGTGACAAACTGGTAGAGGAAGGACTTAAGATGGGGGCTGACTGTGTTGGCGCGATACCTCATTTTGAACTGGCCCGAGAGTTCGGTGAAAAATCAATCCACAAGACAATCGAACTGGCTGTCAAATATAATAAGCTTATCGATGTACATTGTGATGAGACAGACGATACGCAGAGCCGCTTTTTGGAGTTGTTGAATGCATTGGCACTTATGGAAGGTATAGGCACAAGAACTACAGCCAGCCACACATGTTCCTTTGGTTCAGCGGATAATAGTTATGCATTCCGAATGATGAAGCTTTTCAAAAAATCAGGCATCAATTTCATCTCCTGTCCTACTGAGAATGTATATCTTGAAGGACGGCAAGATACCTATCCGAAGAGACGAGGAATCACAAGAGTAAAGGAACTTTATGACAACGGAATCAATGTCTGTTTTGCACAGGATTCCATGTCGGATCCTTGGTATCCTCTTGGAAACGGAAATATGATGATGATTCTCGATCACGGAATCCATCTGGCACAGATGATGTCACCTGAAGAGATTACGAATGTTCTTGATCTTGTGACAACGAACGGAGCTGTGACCATGAATATTACAGATCACTACGGAATCGAGGAAAATAAGCCTGCAAACTTTATCGTGCTTGATGCAAAATCAGAATTTGAAGCAATATGTGAGAGAGCAGGAATCACTGCTTCTGTCAGACACGGTGAATTTTTGTTCAAAAAAATTCCTGCAAAGGTAACAGGAGCTATTAACCTGCTGAAATAAAAGGTGGGAAAACAATGTTTCAGTGCAAGGATCTTCTATCACTTACGACAATGTCACAGGCAAGTGTAATAGCCGGATCGGGTGGCATGGAAAAGGGCATACGCTGGTCTTATAAGGCAGAGAATATTAATTTTGAGAAATGGGTACGTGGGAACGAACTTTTAATAGTAAGTGCTCCGGTAACACAGCGAAAAAATTTTGATCTGTATCAAACAATAAAAAAGGCAATTGAACTTAACATGTCGTGTGCTCTTTTATTGATGGGCGAGAATTATGTGACACAGATTGATGAAAAGGTAATAGATTTAGCAGAAAATAATGATTTTCCGCTTTTCACCATGCCTTGGAATGTGCCACTTTTAGACTTTTTTGAGGAACTGGGACACGCTATATCATATCTGGATGACAGAAAAGATATAGAGGACAGTCTGCTTGCAGAGATTATTTTTGGAAACTGCATCAATACATCCAGTATCGAGCAGAAATGCAGGCAAATGGGAAATGATCCGGGAATGTTAGAACAGGTTTTCGTGCTTCATCTGAGCAAAAAAAGTTCGAAAGAGGCATGCAATGAATTAGATCAGGGAATTACAAATGACAAGATAAGAAACTATGCACAGACTCTAAAAGAATATTTTGCTGAATGTGATTATCCTGCAATCATTTCCTGCTACGGTGACAGGATCATAGGCTTTATGAAAGACTGTACAGATGATCGCAAGAAGATAATAAAAATTTTTGAACAGTTTGGTGAGTTTTTGCAAAATGACCTGAACGGAATTGAATACACTCTCAACATAGGTGAAAAATGTGAAAGCATATCCAAATTGCAAAAGAGCTTTCATGAGACCTCTAAAACAAACTCCGTATTGGAGCATATTAACAGGAAAAATGAAATCATTTTCTATGACGAGATGGGATTTTACCGTATGCTGATGTCGTATGAAAATACTGCGCCAATGCAGCGATTTGCGGATGAAGTGCTTGATCCTATCATACAGTATGAGAAGAAAGCTCATACGCAGTTGATGGAGACGATGTGGGCCTATTTCGAGTGTGACTGCAATCTGCAGAGGACAGCTGATAAGCTGTTTTCGCATAAGAACACTGTGAAGTACAGATTACAGAGAGTAGAACAGCTTACAGGAAAGAGTTTTGCGAACAGATTCCAGAGTCAGGAGCTATACAATGCACTGATGATCTATTATTTTCTTGAGTAAGGGGATTTTCAGTGGAGAATCTCTTTCAGTGAATGATACAGGGAGATTCTTTCAACGAAAGGCAACGGGGCCGGAAGAGATAATATCTTCCGACCCTTTTGTAGTTTACATAGAAAAGAAAGATATCTGGGATACCTTTTCAGATATGTTACCAATTATCGGTAAGCAAATGTACAGCTGGAATAGCAACTATTAATGAACCTTGACAGCTTAACAGCATAAGCAGCTGTTCTAAACTCTTCTAGTGGAATTTTATGCCCTTTTGACGGTTGAGTGCGCGGTATTACGACTACATGGATCAATTTTCAAGTTCATGGTACAATTATCAGTTTAAATATGAAACTCTTAAATATTGTTCTGTGAATAATTCAGGTTTAAAAATTTTTCTACATTTTTCTTTGGAATAAACTGTTCTTTATTATTATCCAAACCATAGAAGAGTATGTGAAACTTTTTCTGTAAATAGCTAATAACAGCAAGGTCTTCTATGGTAAAATATAAATCATAGGAGGCCTTTTATTATGGCAAGAAGAGAAAAGAAACCTGTACACAAAGTAGTAATGACAGAGGGAAAGCGAAACATCATTCAGCAACTTCTTCAGGAGTATGATATTGAAACCGCTGAAGATATCCAGGATGCTCTTAAGGATCTGCTTGGCGGCACCATCAAAGAGATGATGGAAGCAGAAATGGATGATCATCTTGGCTACCAGAAATCTGAACGATCTGATAGCGATGATTACCGCAATGGATATAAATCAAAGCGTGTAAACATCAGCTATGGCAGCATGGATATCGATGTTCCACAGGACCGTAAATCAACATTTGAGCCACAGATTGTAAAGAAACGTCAGAAGGATATTTCTGATATTGATCAGAAGATTATTTCCATGTATGCAAAAGGGATGACGACCCGGCAAATATCCGAAACCATCGAAGATATCTACGGTTTTGAGACATCAGAAGGCTTTATTTCAGACGTTACAGATAAAATTCTGCCTCAGATCGAAGACTGGCAAAATCGACCGTTGGATGAAGTATATCCAATCCTTTATATAGATGCCATCCATTATTCCGTACGCGATAATGGAGTGATCAGAAAGCTGGCTGCCTACGTCATTCTTGGCATCAACACAGAAGGAAAAAAAGAGGTTCTTTCAATCACTGTCGGTGATAATGAAAGTTCAAAGTACTGGCTGTCTGTTCTGAATGAGCTGAAGAATCGTGGTGTAAAGGATATCCTGATTATCTGCGCTGACGGTCTTAGTGGCATTAAAGAGGCAATTGCCGCTGCATTTCCAAAAACAGAGTATCAGAGATGTATTGTACATCAGGTAAGAAACACGCTAAAATATGTTCCGGATAAGGACAGAAAAGCGTTTGCTTCCGACCTAAAAACGATTTACCATGCTTCCGATGAAGAGAAAGCTAGACTGGCTCTAGATCGTGTTACTGAAAAATGGACCGCAAAATACCCGAATTCTATGAAACGCTGGTATGATAACTGGGATGCAATAACGCCGATTTTCAAGTTTTCACCGGATGTCAGAAAGGTTATTTACACGACCAATGCAATTGAAAGTCTGAATTCTACCTACCGTAAGCTCAACCGTCAGAGAAGCGTATTTCCAAGTGATACAGCACTTCTGAAAGCCCTGTATCTGGCAACTTTTGAAGCCACAAAAAAATGGACTATGAGCATTCGAAACTGGGGACGGATCTACGGTGAACTCAGCATTATGTACGAGGGAAGACTCCCAGAATAACAGAATCTGTATGCATGATGAGAAAGACGTTTTTGATGTCCGCTCTTGACATGCCTGAAATCATGTCGTATATATATAACAAGAGCTGGAAGCTCCAATTTAGTGCTTCCAGCTCAATCATTATCATAGAAGATTTTTATTTACAGACTTTTCTTCATAGTCTCCCATAGAAAGCTAATTCACTAAAAAGAGAGGATTCTTTCCTTAACTGTTCTTTATATTTTTTATTTAACATAAATTATCACCTCTTTACGCATAATAATATACAATCATACTATTTAAATTATCTTTATTTTCACTTTTAAGTGATGCACAAATATCATAATATACATTTTTCCCAGATTTTTTCAATACAAAACAAAAACTCATTTTATATTTGTACTCACTATAAAGGACGTTTTTATTCAAAATGATTTTACAGTTATGTTTTCTAATAATATCTTCTTTACTGAAATCTATTTTTTGATAACTGTTTATATTTGGACCAGTTATACAACTAGTTATTTCATCATATTGTTTTATTAAAACATTTGGTATAAACTCGCTATTAAAATATATATCAGCTCTATAAATGCAATTCTCAAAAACATTATTTATTGATTTTGTATTTGTTTCATAAAAATATTCCTTTTCATCTTTTTTCCAATATATCAGAATTTTTAATAATAAAATATCAGCAGCTAATATTAATAATAATACTAATAAAAACATAAATAGACCACCTTTCTATTTTTAATATTTAAATGATATATACCATTAGATATTAATATTCAATATTATTTCTATCTCTTCTTTCAATTCTTTCTTTTGTCTTCTGTTGTCAGTCCTTATAGAACCAATATTACACAGTGTTTTTCTAGCACTGTCTTCTTTTTTCCCTTAAATCTCATTAAAAAATCTGTCGACCTCACATTTTTATTATCGCAAATTTCCTTGAAAAATCAAGATTTTTTCAAAAATTTATTTTTTCTTCTAGGTAGACAGACTTTTTTTCAATTTTTCATGTATTTTATGACTTTTTACTATCTTTTCAACAGATTAAAATGCCGTTTTTCCCAGTATTTTCAAGGCTTTTGAGGTAGACAGACTTTTTCGAACAAATTTCTTCCGGATGATTATGTGTTACGTTCGCTATTGTCATAAAACCCCTGTTTCACATCCTTCCAGACGTAAATCAGGGGTTTCTCTTATATCATTCTATACCATAGACAGTACATATACTATCTATTCACTTTTACTCCGTCTCATAA
>OIYG01002967.1_pt1 | contig 10094 bp, 8 predicted proteins | sample 1587861 | NCBI WGS metagenome assembly OIYG01 (sample SAMN03283272) | human gut metagenome | biome: human-associated habitat; material: feces | host: Homo sapiens | place: Peru | collected 2012 | reverse complement strand
TCTTGAAATACGTAAAGGATTCCTGCAATTTTCAAACCTTAATTTGGAACAAAATCCATCGCTGACCGCTCTTGTGATTTCATCAGAGCTTCCCTTGAAATACACAAAGGATTCCTGCAAGTTCCAAACCTCAATCTGGAGCAAAATCCCTCGCTGTGACCGCTCTTGCGATTTCATCAGAGTTTCCTATAAATGCCCTGTACCTCGCAAGGCTGGAGGGCTTGCTTCCTGAGAGAACCGAGCGCGCTCCCCGGCAGAGGGACGGTCGCCCTTAAAATGAAATATGCGCCAGTAGCTCAGTTGGATAGAGCGTCCGCCTCCTAAGCGGAAGGTCGGGGATTCGAGTTCCTTCTGGCGCGCCACGAACAACGCCGAAAGCCTTTGTTTTCAAGGACTTTCGGCGTTCCTTAGGAACCTCTGAATCAATCGGCAGCGGCGCTCAGCGGGTCTTTTGTCCCAACTTTTCGGTTTGAAAATCTTGAAATACGTAAAGGATTCCTGCAATTTTCAAACCTTAATTTGGAACAAAATTCCTCGCTGGCCGCTCTTGCAATTGAATCAGAGGTTCCCGAGCAAAAGCGTATACCAGACGCCGAAGATCTCCCGGACGACCATCTGCACAGAATAGCCCGTGTTCATGTCGTTCGCGGGGCAGCAGACGGCCGTGACGCCCTCGCGCCTGGCCAGAAGCCGCGCGCGGAGGAGGTGGTAGGCGCTGGAGACGATCGCGATATGCTCCGGGCGCTGCCCGGTCCTCTCCTCGATCAGGTCGAGGGAATAGCGCAGGTTCTCCGCCGTGGTGGTCGCGCGCTCCTCCTTCCAGAGGCGGCTCGGGTCGACCCCGTGCTCCGTCAGCCAGCGATACATGCACTCGGCCTCGGTGATGCTTTCGCCCTTCCCCTGCCCGCCGGAGAGCACGGCCACGGCGTTCGGATACGTCTCGAGGTAGGTCTGCGCCGCATGGAGCCGCGCCCGCAGGGAGCGGCTCGGCGCCGTTCCGTTGACCCCCGCGCCCAGCACGACAACATAGTCGGCCTCGGGATTTTTTGAACCGCCGCAGGCAACGCCGACGGCAATGCCTGTGACGAGCATCGCCAATGCCACCAGCCCCGCGCCGATGCGCATGACCAGCCGCACGACCCGCAGCCATACAAAGCGCGGGAGCAGCGCGTCGACCAGCCCGAACAGCAGCACGACCGCGCCGACACCCATCAGGAACATGCCCGCAAAATGCAGGTAGACGAAGAACAGCCGCAGCACCAGCCCGATGCCGATCAGCGCGCCGCCGGGCAGCCAGTAGCGCCGCCTCATAGCTCGAGGTAGCCCTTGAGCACCTTGAGGGTGCTGCAAACGCCGTCGCGATGGCTGCGCTCATAGCCGTGGGAGGCATAGACGCCCGCGCCGATCAGGCCGTGGCGCAAATCGTGTCCCGCGCTGAGCGTCGCCTCGACGTCCGAGCCGTAGTGCGGATAGATGTCGACGGCGTAGTCCGCGCCCTCGCGCTTGGCAGCGGCGATCAGGCCGGAGACGACCTCATAGGAATAAGGCCCGCCGGAATCCATCGCGCAGATGGAGACCTGCCGCTCGGTGCATTGCAGCCCCTCTCCGACGCAGCCCATGTCAACGGAGATCGCCTCGGTCACACCCTGCGGCACGGACGCCGCGCCGCCGTGGCCGACCTCCTCATAGACGGTGATGTGGACATAGACACGGCGCTTGGGCGTCAGCTTGCGATCCGCCAAAAATTTGGCAAAGCCCAGCAGGATGCCGACGGACAGCTTGTCGTCCAGAAAGCGGCTCTTGATGTAGCCGGACGCGGTCACGCGCGTGCGCGGCTCGAAACAGACGAAGTCGCCCACGCCGATGCCCAGCTTTTTCACGTCGTCGGCATTTTCGACCGGCTCGTCAAGCACGACCTCGACCGTGTCCCACTTGCGGGCGGTCGTGCCGTAGTCGCCGTTGACATGGATCGACGCGTCGCATAGCTGCAGCGTGCCCTCGTAGATGCCGTCGGCCTTGGTCACGATGCGGCAGTTTTCGGCTTCGGCGTTGTTGGCGTTCATGCCGCCGACGTTGCGGATGCGCAGGCGGCCGCTGCTCTTGATCTCGGCGACCATGCCGCCCAGCGTGTCGGCGTGCGCCTCGAGCAGCAGGGCGTTCTCGGCGTCCTCGCCGCCCAGATCGACCAGCACGCCGCCCTTGACCGTGCGCGTGACGGGAAAGCCCAGCGCCGCAAACTGCTCAGAGACGAAGCGCTCGGCCTCGCGGGTGTAGCCCGTCGGGCTATCGATCGCCAAAAGCTCCACGGTTTTGTCCATGGCAAAGCTCACATAGGGTTCCATTTTGCTCCTCCTTCAGGATTTTTTTCCATTATATCATAATTTTATGAAAAAGAACAGCAAAAAACCACAGGACGACGGATTTCGACCTGTGGTTTTTGCTATGATACAGTCAGCAGACGGAATTCAGCGCTGCTTCGTCTCGATCTCGTGCAGGCATCTGACCATGAAGTCCTCGGGCTTCATGGCGCCGAGATCCTCGCCGCCGCGGGTGCGGACGGAGACCGTGCCGTTCTCGATGTCGCGGTCGCCGACGACCAGCATATACGGGATCTTCTGCATCTGCGCCTCGCGGATCTTGTAGCCCAGCTTCTCGCTGCGCAGGTCGCTCTCGGTGCGGATGCCCTTGGCGAAGAGCTGCGCCTCGAGCTGCTTGGCATAGTCATGCGCGCGATCGGTGATCGGCAGGATGCGCACCTGCGTCGGCGCCATCCACAGCGGCAGCGCGCCGGCATATTTCTCGATCAGGTAGGCCAGCGTGCGCTCGTAGCAGCCGAGGGACGTGCGGTGGATGATATAGGGCGTGGCCTTCTGGCCGTTCTGATCGGTGTACTCCATGCCGAAGCGCTGCGCAAGCAGCAGGTCGATCTGGATGGTGACGAGGGTGTCCTCCTTGCCGAAGACGTTCTTATACTGAATGTCGAGCTTCGGGCCGTAGAATGCGGCCTCGTCGATGCCGATGGTGTATTTCACGTCGAGATCGTCGAGGATGCGCCCCATGATCTCCTGCGCCTCGTTCCACTGCTCGGCCGTGCCCTCGTACTTATTGTTCGGGTTTCTCGGATCCCACTGGGAGAAGCGGAAGGTGCAGTCCTCAAGCAGGCCGACCGTGCCGAGGCAATACTTGGCAAGGTCGAGGCAGTGCTTGAACTCCTCCTCGAGCTGATCCGGGCGCAGGACGATGTGTCCCTCGGAGATCGTGAACTGGCGGACGCGGATCAGGCCGTGCATTTCGCCGGAATCCTCGTTGCGGAACAGCGTGGACGTCTCGCCGAGACGCATCGGCAGGTCGCGATAGGAGCGGGCGCGGTTCAGGAAGACCTGATACTGGAACGGGCAGGTCATCGGACGCAGCGCGAAGCACTCCTTGCTGTCGTCAGCCGGGTCGCCCATGACGAACATGCCGTCGAGGTAGTGATCCCAGTGGCCGGAGATCTTATAAAGCTCGCGCTTGGCCATGAGCGGCGTCTTGGTCAAAAGATAGCCGCGCTTCTGCTCCTCGTCCTCGACCCAACGCTGCAAAAGCTGAATGACGCGGGCGCCCTTGGGCAGCAGGATCGGCAGACCCTGACCGATCACGTCGACGGTGGAGAAATACTCCAGCTCGCGGCCGAGCTTGTTGTGGTCGCGCTTGCGCGCATCCTCCTGCTTTTGCAGGTATTCCTCCAGCTCCTCCTTCTTCGGGAAGGCGACGCCGTAGATGCGCTGGAGCATCTTGCGCTTGGAATCGCCGCGCCAATAGGCGCCGCAGCACTGCGTCAGCTTGACGGCGTTGCCCTTGATGCGGCCGGTGCTGTCAAGATGCGGGCCGGCGCAGAGGTCGGTGAACTCGCCCTGCGTATAGAACGAGATGACGGCGTCCTCCGGCAGGTCGCGGATCAGCTCGACCTTGTACGGCTCGCCCTTCTCCTCCATATAGGCGATGGCCTCGGCGCGCGGCTTTTCGCTGCGGACAAGCGGCAGGCGCTCCTTGCAGATCTTCTTCATCTCGGCCTCGATGGCGTCGAGGTGCTCCTGCGTGAAGGCAAAATCGCTGTCGAAATCGTAGTAGAAGCCGTTGTCGATGGACGGGCCGATGGCAAGCTTCACCTGCGGATACAGACGCTTGACGGCCTGCGCCATAACATGCGAGCAGGTGTGCCAATAGGTCTTGCGATAGGCCTCGTTTTCAAAGGTGTACTGGTTTTCTTCTGACATTGGGATTCCCTCCTTAATAATTAGGGGCACATTTCTTATTTTGCCATGCTTTTGCGCAACAAAAAATCACCCCTGAAAATTCAGGGGTGAGAAGCTTTGGTTCCCACGGTTCCACCCTGCTTGCAGTGCCAAGGGCACTGCCGCTCGTTCGCGCAGTAACGGGCGCACCCGTCTCTGCCTACTCGGTTCGGCAGAGCGACTCGGAAGCGGTTGCACGCAGACCGTTCGCAGGAGCTTGCACCGACCGCTCCCTCTCTGACCGTCCGAATTCTGCGATTATCTTCGTCATAGCCGTTTTATCATGGTCAATATAGCACTTTTTTCGCCGATTGTCAAATGGTTTCTTTAATTTTTAATTATGTTAACCGCTTTGTAATTTTTTCACAAGATATAGTGCCTTCTCATCGGTGTGCGGCGTTCATCTTGTTCTCATAACGTTTACATAACCGCTAAAAAAGTTCGCGTTACTCATGGTTTTTAATAAAACCCTTGACAAATCCGTTATTTTTGTTATAATAAGCTCGTAGTTACAATTCGGTAACAATAGTTTCGCATCTTACCTTACCACGTCATGAAAGGAGGATACTCTTATGCGCAGAGCAAATTCTGAGCAATCCGGCAAGCGCGTCTGGCTGCGCCGCATGATCGCCTCGGCGGTCGTCGCCACCCTTTTGGTCAGTCTGCTGTCCTTCACGGTCTTTGCTCAAAACCGGTATGTCATCACCGACGGCGATCTCGTCACGGCGCACAATTCCTTCAGCCGCGACCCCGAGACCGTTCTCAAGGAGGTCGGCATCAAGCTGAGCGAAGAGGATACCTACACCACGACCTATACCGACGGCGTCGGCAAGATCGACGTTCAACGGATGCAGCGCATCACCGTGATCCATCACGGTGTGAGCCGGACAGTCTCCAGCTACGGCGAGACGGTCGCGGAGCTGCTCTCCCGGATGAACATCGTTCCGGGCGCGAACGACGTCCTCTCCTGCCAGACCGACCGCCGGACCTTCAACGGCATGACCGTCTCGATCGTCCAGAAGGAGATCCGGCTGGAGGAATACGACGAGGTCATTTCCTACCAGACGAATTATTTTGAGGATCCCGAGCTTGGCCCCGATGAGGAGATCGTGCTCGTGGAGGGCGCCGACGGCTCGAAGCACTGTCAGGCGCAGATCGTTCTGGAGGACGGCGAGGAGGTCAGCCGCAAGGTTCTGACCGAGACCGTCACGCAGGAGGCCGTCACGCGGCTGGTCGTCACGGGCGTCAAGCGCACGATCCTCTCGCAGGTCGGCGGGCACGGCGCAATCGGCACAACCGGCGGCACGGCGGTGAAGCCGTCTGACAGCAGTCCCTCGAAGCCCTCGGACGGCGGGAACAGCAAGCCGTCGAACGACAACAACGGCAGCGTCACCCCCTCCGACGGCAACAACGGCGGAAGCGGCAGCACGACGACGCCTTCCGACAACGGCAGCGAGTCGCCCTCGGCGCCGCAGGAGCCGTCCGACCCGGATCGCTCCGAGATCGGCGAGAACACCATCACGACCTCCAGCGGCACGACCTACACCTATTCGCAGAAGCTGACGGTCAAGGCCACGGCCTATTCCTGCGAGGGCTACACCGGCTATACCTATTCCGGAACGGTCGCCCGCGTCGGCGCGATCGCCGTCGACCCGAACTATATCCCGCTGGGCACCAAAATGTACATCGTCTCGAACGACGGCCAGTATGTCTACGGCTACTGCGTCGCAGAGGACACCGGCAGCGCCATCAAGGGCTACAAGGTCGATCTCTACTTCAACACCATTGCCGAGTGCTACGCCTTCGGCGTGCGCACCTGCACCCTGTACATTCTGAACTGATCGGAATTGCAAAATCACCTCTTTTCTGATATACTATCAGGAAAGAGGTGGTTTTTTATGATCGACGTTTGCAATATGCAGCAGATCCGCGAGCTGCTGAGCCGATACGGCTTCCATTTTTCCAAGGCCAAGGGGCAGAATTTTCTCAATCAGCGCTGGGTGCCCGAGCGCATCGCCGCCGAGAGCGGCGTCGACGCATCCTGCGGCGTGCTCGAGATCGGGCCGGGCTTCGGCTCACTGACGCAGGCGCTCTGCGCCCGCGCGGGTAAGGTCGTCGCGCTCGAGGTGGACACGTCGCTCGCGCCCGTGCTCGCCGAGACGATGGCGGATTTCGACAATCTGGAGCTGCGCTTCACAGACGCGCTCAAGGCCGATCTGCCGGCGCTCGTGCAGGAGAAATTCGCAGGGCTGCGTCCGTTGGCCTGTGCGAATCTCCCCTATTACATCACCTCTCCGGTGCTGACCAAGCTGCTCGAGAGCCGCTGCTTCGACGCGATCACCGTCATGGTGCAGAAGGAGGTCGCGCAGCGCATCTGCGCGCGCGCCGGAGCGCCGGATTATTCCGCCTTCTCCATTCTCTGTCAGTATCACGCTGAGCCGGAGCTGCTGTTCGACGTTCCGGCGTCCTGCTTCGTGCCGCAGCCGAAGGTCACGAGCGCCGTGGTGCGCCTCGTGCGCCGCACGGCGCCCCCGGCCGCGATCGACAGCGAGGCGCTGTTCTTCAGGACCGTGCGCGCCAGCTTCGCCATGCGGCGCAAGACGCTGCTCAACGGTCTGGCCGCAGGCTTCCCGCAGCTGCCCAAGGCACGGCTTGCCGAGCTGCTCGCCGAGGCCGGGCTTGCGCCCAATGTGCGCGGCGAAACGCTGGATATTCCGGCCTTTGCGGCGCTCTCGAACCGGATCGGAGCGGCGCTATGAAGCAATACCGGTTTTTGCTGTTTGATCTGGACAACACGCTGCTGGATTTTGACGCCGCCGAGCAGGTCGCGATCCGCAAGGCCTTCCGCGACCTGGGCCTCGAGCCGACCGACGCGCTCATCGACCGCTATTGCGCCATCAACATCGCGCAGTGGGAGGCCTTCGAGCGCGGCGAGCTGACCCGCGACGAGGTGCTGGTGCGGCGCTTCGCGCTGCTGTTCGGCGAGCTGGGACTTTCCCTCGATCCGGAGCACGCCGAGGCGCTCTATCGCGGCTATCTCGGCATCGGGCACTATTTCGTCCCCCATGCGCCGGAGCTTCTGGCCGCGCTTGCGCCGCATTACCGGCTTTTCATCGCCTCCAACGGCGTGGCCGACACGCAGGAATCGCGTCTGGCCAGCGCCGGGATCGTCCCCTATTTTCAGGATATTTTTATCTCTGAGACCACCGGACACCACAAGCCGGAGCGCGCATATTTTGACTACTGCTTTTCGCACATCGCAGGCTTCGATCCCCGCGCCGCGCTGATGATCGGCGACAGCCTGACCAGCGACATCCTCGGCGGCCGGAACGCCGGGATCGACACCTGCTGGTTCAACCCGAAGCACAGCCCCGGCCGTTCCGACATTCTTCCGACCTATGAGATCCACAGCCTCCCGGAGCTTCCGGAGCTGCTGAAAAGGCTTGCGTCCGATTAAGGCCGCAAGCCCTTTTTCTCCTACCGATTTCAGAATCCAATATTTCATCAAAACCCGCGCGCCTCGTGCTGACGCACACTGTGCGGCGAAGGCCATGAACGTGCGCGAGGAATGGAGGACAGCGGAGCGAAGCCGCCCCGCTGTCCTCCTGCCGCTCTGTTCAAAGATCCAAAAGCTCAATATCATGCGTCAGCACATCCGCATATTGCAGCGCATAGCGCCTCGGCTGCCCGCGCAGGGCTTCCTCGACCCGAAAAATGTAATGAGATACACCGCTTTGTTCCATTTCCTCTCTCTTCATTCCAAGGTTCTATTTCGTTCCGTCCTATCATATTTCGTTACGGGATGGCAAATTGCTTCGTTAAGGAAGCTCTGATTAAATCGCAAGAGTGGTCAGCGAGGAATTTTGTTCCAAATTGAGGTTTGGAAATTGCAGGAATCCTTTACGTATTTCAAGATTTTCAAACTGACAAGGTGGGGCAAAAGACCCGCTGAGCGCCGCAGCCGATTTATTCAGAGCTTCCTTAGGAAATCCTTTCATCCCTCAAGGTTGTTCGCATCTATGAGGAGCTGAACCGCGTGCTGGCTGGCCGCGTTGACTTCAACATGTTCATCCAGAAAGTCGCTGAGTCCTTCCGTAAGAAGCTTTTCATCTCGTCAACCTTTCCTGCCCATAGTGTTTGACGAGTGTAGAAGGCTCTCTGCCACAGGCTGAAAGAGTAACCGCCATAACGAAAGCAGCTGCAATACATATTATTTTCTTCATCATAATCTACCTCGTTTTTTCAGATGATTGACTTCTCTGATTTCCTTTTTCAACCGCCATACATTATGCAAGAGCAACAATCCGCTATACAGCAGAACAGATATGAAAATAATAAAGAAAAAGTCCCGTGGCATAGAATAAGAAGTCGAATCTATACCGGATACAATATAATGACTGATAATATAGGCAATCGGATATAACGCAATCCGTTCAATCCACACTCGTATCTCTGGTTTCTTCCGTGTCAGAAACCATATAATCCCCAAAATGATCAAAGCCGCTATTGCAAAAATCAGATAGATCCCAAGCGCCAGCCGTGGCAAAGCAATCACTCCACCGTTACTTTCATATTTTTCCACCCGGTTTTTTTCGCCCGGAATAAACCTTGCAACGCCAACATTTTCCGTACCGTTATTTGGAACATACACGGCGTTCACAGGCCACGGCTTCTCCGTTGTGACTGTGTACGAAAGCGTTCCTTTACCATGAGAAAGCCACTGATCCCAAAGAGATGTCCATGCCTCGATGTCACAATAGTAGAATTCCCCACCGTCAGGATCGGCATAGACCGTACAAGTAAAGTCCGTTACTTTCTCATCAAAAGTTAGAAGCATACCTTTATCGCCGATCACTTCGGCTGTCACAATGCCATCGGTGTACGGAAAATAAGCCGGAGCATCCAGTACGGCAAAAGCAGACACAAAAAGCGCTATTACAAACACAGCAGTTACAGCAATCGTCTGTATTCTTTTGAGCTTCAGTTTCCTGCCAAGCTTTTTCAGCGGCGCTGCATCAGATAGTGCCTGTGTCGGCTGAGGTTCTTTTGTTTCCTCATACTCTTTCCTGCAAGCTTCACAGTTCGTCAGATGTTCCTCAACAAAAGCTGCGGTATCAGTGCTTACCATATTTTCCGCATACAGCGGTAAAAGGTCTCGGATAATGCTGCACTCATTTTTCATAAGATTTACCCTCCAATCTGGATCGAATCATTGCTTTGGATCGGTGATAGGTAATGCAAGCCCAGTTTTCCGATTTATCAAATATCTGCCCGATTTGTTTGAAGCTCAGCCCCGCAAACACACGCCACATAAAAACCTCTTTGTACGGCTCCGTCACATGATGCAAAACCGTCCTTATTTGTGTTGCCTCCTCGTGCTTCATATACTGTTCTTCTATATCTTCTTCAGTCGGCAATTCGGGCAGTACTTTATCGTCAATACTGACCGTTTGTTTTGCCTTTTTCAGATGCGTGTAATAACAGTTTTTTGCAATCTGGCAAAGCCACACTCGAATATCACAATCACCCCGGAAACCGTTGATGGAGTGCATAGCCTTGAAAAAAGTCTCGCTCGTAATTTCTTCCGCCATGTTTTCGTTGTCGGTCAGCTTGCGGATGTATCGGTACACATTGTCAAAATAAGTACGGTATATTTTCTCGAACTCCGTCATCCTACCACCCCCTTCCAACTATAAGACGCAGCAAAGAGCACAATCTTACAAAGAATTTTAAAAAATCACAGTTTCATTTTTACTGTCATAACTTAGGGAACCTCTGAATCAATCGTCTGCGGCGCTCAGCGGGTCTTTTGCCCCAACT
>OIYG01002961.1_pt1 | contig 10106 bp, 9 predicted proteins | sample 1587861 | NCBI WGS metagenome assembly OIYG01 (sample SAMN03283272) | human gut metagenome | biome: human-associated habitat; material: feces | host: Homo sapiens | place: Peru | collected 2012 | reverse complement strand
AAGTAAGTGGAGATGAAAAACTACGTAGGATAGCTGAGCTTAAAGAGAAAGCTATGCTTGATGAAAAAGCGGCATTAGACTATGCAACAGAAAAGGAAATTGATCAAGGCCGTGAAAAAGAAAGGTATCTATTGATTACAAATATGTTTAAAAACGGTGCTACATTAGAACAACTAGAAAAGTTTACTGGGTTTAATAAAGCTAAATTGAATGAAATATTAAATAGTTGTAAATAGCACTAAGTTAAAATAAAAACTCATAATAAAGTTTAAGCCTTTTTTGCTTGAACTTTATTTTTGTATGTTGATAAAACATATTATTATACAGTTTTACAAGTATTTACTTAAAGTGACAAAAATGATATAATATATGTGTTAGAGGTGTATTATGGCGGAAAGTTTTAGAGAAGTATTGGATAGAGAAAAGGAAAAACAATATTTTAAAGAATTAACAGAATATATAAATCACGAATATGCAACAAAAGAGATATTTCCACCTCGTGAGTGTGTCATGAATGCTATGAAATATACTCCATACAAAAATGTGAAAGTAGTAATTGTAGGACAAGACCCATATCATGGAGTAGGAGAAGCGCATGGATTGAGTTTTTCTGTAAATCCTAAAATTGCAATACCTCCTTCTCTTAAGAATATATACAAAGAGCTAAATAGAGAACTTGGACTGTATATTCCAAATAACGGATACCTTATGAAATGGGCACATGAGGGAGTATTGCTATTAAATAGTGTTTTAACAGTTGTAAAAGATACTCCTGCAAGTCACAGAGGAAAAGGTTGGGAGATTTTTACTGATGAGATAATAAAAGCTGTAAATGAAAAAACTACGCCAGTTGTATTTTTACTTTGGGGAAATTATGCAAGAGAGAAGAAAAAACTTGTGACTAACCCAATACATTTGGTATTGGAGACTTCACATCCAAGTCCATTTTCAGTGAAAAATGGATTTGAGGGGTGTGGTCATTTTAAAAAAGCAAATGAGTTTTTAATATCACACGGTGAAAAGCCAATTGATTGGCAAATAGAAAATATATAGAAAGGAAAAGAAATGCAAACATCAGATTTTAAATATGATTTACCAGAAGAGCTAATCGCACAGACACCACTTAAAGATAGGACAAGTTCAAGGCTTATGGTATTAGACAAAAATACTGGAAATATAGAACATAAACATTTTTATGATATTATAAACTATCTTGAAAAAGGAGATACACTTGTTTTAAACAATACTCGTGTAATTCCAGCAAGAGTGTTTGGAGTTCGTGAAGGTTATACTGGAAAAATTGAAATGCTACTATTAAAACAACATGAAGATGATGTATGGGAGTGTTTAATAGGACATGCCAAAAAAGTTATACCAGGTACTGTATTAGTATTTGGAGATGGACTTCTAAAGGCAAATGTTTTAGAAATATTAGAAGATGGAGTAAGGCTTGTAAAACTTGAATATACAGGTATATTAAATGAAATACTATATAAAATAGGAACAATGCCGCTTCCTCCATATATAACAGCTTCACTTAAGGATCAAGAACGCTACCAAACAGTATATAGCAAAATACAAGGTTCAGCTGCAGCACCTACTGCAGGATTACATTTTACAAAAGAACTTTTAGAAAGCATTAAAGAAAAAGGTATAAACATTGCTTATGTAACACTTCATGTTGGTCTTGGAACGTTTAGACCTGTAAAAGTAGACGATGTTGAGCAACATGTAATGCATAGTGAGTATTATGAAATAGATGAGAATACTTGTAAATGTATAAATGCTACTAAAAAAAGAGGAAATAAAGTAGTTTGTGTTGGAACAACGTCTTGTAGAGTTTTGGAATCTGCATCAACAGAGGATGGCATGCTTCATCCAAAACATGAGGAAACAAAAATCTTTATATATCCAGGATATAAATTTAAGGTTGTAGATAATTTAATTACTAATTTTCATTTACCAGAATCTACTTTGATAATGTTGGTATCGGCTTTAGCTGGAAAAGAAAATATACTTAATGCGTATAACACTGCTGTGAAAGAAAAGTATAGATTTTTTAGCTTTGGTGATGCAATGTATATAAAATAGGAGGAAATAAAAATGGATGAACCAATTAAAAACAAAAATAGTTTTATAGACGGATTAAGAAGTTTAGTAAAAAAGGAAGAAAAACAAAATTTAACTAAAAACATGTCAAGAAAGCAGTATATAGATTTTGAAGTAGAAAAAGCAGTTGAAGAGAGAAGAAAATTATCTCCAATAGTTGATTTGAAAGAAGAAAAGAAATTTAGAGCTGAGATGAGAAAAAGCTTTGAGGCAGCATATGATGAAAAAGAAATATCTGGTACAGATGAAGATATAGAAAACAAAGAAAAAGAAAGTAAAAATAAAGAGCAATCAAACTCTTTGAGAAATATTGATGATAAAAGTATGGGATATTTAGATAGATTAGAACTTTTACATCAAATAAAGATGAAAATGCTAAAAGAACAAAGAGATAGCGACGATTGGTATCCAGATACAAAAGAAGCATATAAGGTAATGATAATAGAAGCTTCTGTTGAAAAAGATAGAGAAGCATATATAAACTCTTTAGATGAAAACGAAAGAAAAAGAGTTTTGGGTATAGAGGAAAATTATAAAAATAAAGAATTAGATATAGTCCGTAAACAAAATAAAGAATATAGAGAAAATCTTGATGAGCTTGGAGAACTTAACAAGAAGTTGAGAGATATAAACGATTGGTTTGAAGAATTTCAAAAGCAAATGAGAGAAGGCAAAGTAAATGAAGAGGATTACAGGAAACAAGTTAAGGAAAAACAAGTTGAATTAGATGATGTACTTGCGGATATAAATCGCTTGAATCCTCAAAAATTGCAGGAAGTTATAGATGAGAGAAATAAACAACAACGTTTAAGTAGAACAATTCTTGGAAGTGATTATGCAGAAAAAGTATATGTTCGTTCAAGTGATGAGATGAAACAAAGATTAGATTATCTTTATGGCAAGAATAAATATCAAGAAGCAACAATTATATCTGAGAATCGTTTCTTGCAAAAAGAGGGTATAGAAAGAACAATTAATGAATATGAAAATCATAGAAAACACTTAGAAAAAGAGCTAGAAAGTTTAAAAGAAGAACCAGAAAATATAGACAGAAGAGCTGAGATAATTAAAGAATTAAGAATCACTGATGCCAAAATTGATGGATATGAAAATACTAAAGAGGCGTTAGAAAAAGGAATGGCTAAAGATGTGGATGTTGAGGGAAAAATTCAAGAAGAAAGCCGAAAAGTAGAAGAAGATATAAAAGAAGTCGAAAATGATTTTGAAGATATTGATAAAGTAACTGAGAAATCTAAAGAAGATGATTTTGATATGAATTCTGCTCGTGCTGCTACAGAAAAGGAAATTAGAGATAAAGCGTTAAAGACAGGAGTAACTGTAGGCGTTGCAACAAAAATAATAGATGATTGTCCACATGATACAGAACATGCTGTAATTGCAGGTGCTGTTGCAGGAAAGATTAAAGAAAATAGTTTAAGACAGGAATGGGAAAATGCTGTAAGCGATCAGTATAATGCTAAAGACGTTAAAACAAAACAAGAAAGAGATAAAGCTCTTCAAAAAGAGCTAGATGAACAAGAACAAGTTTATGAAAGAGAAAGAATAAGAAAAGACTAAGAAGGAGAGAATAGTTTGAGTGCAATAAAATATGAGTTGATACATGAAGATAAAAAAACTGGAGCAAGATATGGCAGAATAACTTTACCACATGGTACTTTTGAAACACCAGTGTTTATGCCAGTTGGAACTTGTGGAACAGTTAAAGCTATGACACCAGAAGAACTAAAAGATATGGTGGATGCCAAAATTATTTTAGGAAATACGTACCATTTAAATTTGAGACCTGGAATGGATGTAATAAGAGCTGCTGGTGGTTTGCACAAGTTTATGAGATGGGATGGAAACATTTTAACAGATAGTGGAGGGTTTCAAGTATTTAGTTTGCAGTCTATTAGAAAAATAACTGAAGATGGAGTAGAGTTTAGATCACATTTAAATGGTGAAAAGCTTTTTATGGGACCGGAAGAATCTATAGATATTCAACAAACACTTGGTAGTGATATCATGATGTGTTTTGACGAATGTGCACCGTACCCATCAACATACGAATATGTTAAAAATTCAATGGAAAGAACTACACGTTGGGCAAAAAGATGTAGAGAAGCTCACACTAATCGTGATACACAAGCACTATTTGGAATTGTACAAGGTGGAATGTTTAACGATTTAAGACAAAAAAGTGTAAAGGATTTAATAGAAATTGGGTTTGATGGATACGCAGTAGGTGGTTTAAGCGTTGGAGAGCCAATAGAGGTTATGTTGCCAGTTTTGGAAGAAACAACTAAATATTTGCCAAAAGATAAAGCAAGGTATCTTATGGGAGTAGGTAGCCCGGATTATTTAATAGAAGCTGTTTTACGTGGTATAGATATGTGTGACTGTGTACTACCTACACGTATGGCGAGAAATGGTACAGCACTTACAAGTCATGGAAGAGTAATAATTAAGAATAAAAAGTATGAGTTCGATTTTTCTCCATTAGATTCAGAGTGTGATTGTTATACTTGCAAAAACTATACAAGAGCGTATATAAGGCACTTAAATAAATGCGGAGAAATATTAGGCGCAAGACTTATGACAATACATAATTTAAGATTTTTGGTGCATCTTATGGAACAAGTACGTACTGCAATTAAAGAAGATAGGTTGCTTGAATTTAGACGTGAATTTTATAGTAAATCTGGCTATAAAATTTTACCTGAAGATAAGTTTGAAAAGGAAGATTTAAATGAAGCAAAAGGAAAAGAAGAAGATTAAAAGAGGCGAGAAAAATATAATTACCACAGCAATTAAAGTTGTGGTATTTCTTCTAGTGCTCATAATTCAATTAGGACTGATATATTTTGTATATTCGGGTGAAACGTATATAGAGTATTATTACAAAAATGCCTATGAGTATGTAAGCGTTATAATTAAAGCAATAGGTATAATATATATATTATATTCTCATGAAAAACCGGAGTACAAAACACCATGGATAATATTATTTGCTTTTTTACCATTATTTGCACTTGTAATATATTTTGTTTATGGAAAAAGCAAAATGAACAAAAGATTGAAGAATGAACGTAGAGAGACTTTGATGGAGTCAGCATCGTTTTTGCCAGATGATACATCTTGCATGAATGAGCTTAAAACATTAGATAGCATGCTATATAGAAGGGCAAATTATGTAAAAAGTGTTACAAGCTATCCTTTGTGTAAAAATGAAGGAATTGAGTATTTTGCTATAGGTGAAGATTATTTTGAAAAACTTGTAGAGGATTTAAAAAAAGCTGAAAAATATATACTTATTGAGTATTTTATAATAGCACGTGGAAAGCTTTGGGATAGAATTTATGATATTTTAAAAGCTAAAGCTGCATCTGGTGTTGAAGTTAGTATTATAGCCGATGAATGGGGTTCAATTACAAGGTATCCAAAACATTTCTTTTCAGAATGTTTTAAATACGGAATAGAAATATATAGATATAACCCAATAAGATATGGAATAAGCAACTACATGAATTTTAGAGACCACAGAAAAATAGTTGTAATAGACGGTATTGTAGCATATACCGGTGGAGTAAATATAGCAGATGAGTATATAAATGCACATCAACGTTTTGGTCATTGGAAAGATAATGGTGTACGTCTTACAGGTGAAGTTGTAAAAAGCTTTACAATAAGTTTTTTGTGCAACTTGGAAATTGCTAGTAAAACTAAAGTAGACTATGAATGGTATATAAATGAAATAGAAAAGAATATTCCGAAGTTAAAAAACAATGAAAAAGGGTTTGTGCAGTATTTTTCAGATGGACCAGATAATAGAAAAAATCCTGGTGAAAGTGCATACGTACAAATATTAAATACAGCAAAAAAATATGTATATATTTATACACCATACTTTGTAGTAAGTGATGAGGTTTTAAATGCTATATTAAATGCAGGACGTAGCGGAATAGATGTAAGGATTATAACACCACATAAGCCAGATAAATGGTATGTTCATGTTATAACGAGAAGTTATTATCAAGTGCTACTTGAAGCTGGCGTTAGAGTATATGAGTATGAACCAGGTTTCTTACATGCCAAAACAATGCTTTCAGATGATACAACGTGCATGATAGGTACGACTAACTTAGATTTTAGAAGCTTAAATCTAAATTACGAATGTTCCGTTTTAACTTATAATACTGGTGTAGAACAAGATGTAAAAGCAGATTATATTGAGACAATGGAAAAATCTATAGAAATAAAACTAGAAGATGTGAAAAACAAAAATATTTTACAAAAAGCAATGGAAGCTGTGCTTAATGCATTTGCACCACTTATGTAAAAGTTCTAAGGTATTTAACCTTAGAACTTTTTTACTGCAATTAATCCCAGAAAGTTGCTGCTATAATTAGGTTTGAAGTACAAGTATTTTTATAAAAAGTTTTATCATTTTAGTTGCTTAGAATTAACATATATGGTATATATATTAACATAGTGGGGGATAAAATATGTCAAAGAAAAATAATATTGTTTTAATTATATCTATTGTTATTGCAGTTATAGCAGTGATTGTATGTGTTTGGTATGTAGACAATACTAAAATAGTAGAAAGTTATATGGATGTTGCTTTAAAAATAAAAGAAAAGAAAACTCAGAATAACCTTAATGAATCAGGACCATATGCATATGTTGTTGAAGAAAAAGACAATAAGATTATATGTACGGTGTATGGAACGCAAGATTATACTAGGTTAGTACAAGTATTGGAATTGGAAAATGGCAAAGTTGTAAAATCTTCACATGAGATGTATTTTCCAAATAAATTGAGTGCAAAATTATATGATATTGATTACAAGGATAAAAAGGTAGTGGGTAATGTGATATATGGCATGGACTCAGTGGATTCTCAATGGGTTGGAAAAACTCGTGATGTTGTATTACAAGATCTAGATAACGTTTATGGCTTTATGGTTAAAATAGAATTTTAAAATTATTTTATAAAGTTTAGAATAAAAAGCACATAGGAATCCCTATGTGCCTTTTAATGTTTTACTTTTTAACTTTCTTAAATAATAATCTAGTTGTTGCGCCACCTCTACGATGTTTTTCAATTGCGTTTTGATCGAGAATTTCTCTAACGTTTTTTGAAAGTTCTGGTGAAATTTCGGATAACCTTTGGGTCAGGTCTAAATGAATGCTTGTTTTAGACATGCCAAATACTTTTTCTAATTGCCGGATAGTACACCTTGTTTCTATCATGTACTTTGCTTCTTTGATAACACGTTCGTTAATTTCGAGCGAAATCCATCTGTGCTTTTGTGATGATTGATACATCATTATCCTCCTAATCAATTGATGCGGGTATTTTTAGTAGTTTACAGATATAAGTTTAACATAATTTCGAGTTCGTGTCAAATAAAGCATATAGTTTGTTGACGTGGAAAAGTAATTATTGTAGAATTGTATCGGAGGGAAAACAAATGAAGGAAAATTTTGTAAAATTTTTAGTTGTATTTTTTGTGGTAGTAATTTGCGTAGGCGGAACTTATGAAATAGTTAGTCTTGTAAGATTTAGAAAATTAGGAAATGAGCTTATCAAAAAATCTCAAGATTTGTTAGAAGATCGTATGATTATATCAGATGAAAATATTAGTTATGAAGAAAGAGTGGAATATTTAGAGGCTAAAGTAGGAGAGGTTTCTGAAGAAACTTTGAACCATGAAATAGAAGAATTAAAAAATATAATTGAAAGTAACCAGTATAAACTCAAATCACTTGCAGATAGCCATGATAGGATAATGAACGAATACTATACACGAATGAATGAAATACAATATATGAGAATGGTAGTGTTTAATGTAATATATAAGATTGTAGTTGCATTAGTAGTTCTTTTTGGAGCAACTACTATTAGACTTAATCAAAAGAAAAAGAGTTTAGTAACGTATGCTATGTATTTTATTCTGTTGTTTGGTATACATTTGGTGTGGGGTTACATATCAACATTTGGAGAATTTAATTTGCAAGATATTGCGCTTGAAACAATTGAAAGAACAGCATTGTTGATGCTTTCAATGTTTGTATTAAATGTATTTTATTCAATGATTGAAAAAAGAATAAAAGCTAAAATAATTAGCAAATAGGCATAAAAAAGCCACTTTACTTTAATTCAGTAGAGTGGTTTTTATTATTTTAAATAGTAACTTTTACAAAAACTTTCTTTCCTTTTTTTACTACTATGTAGCCTTTGTCAAACTGAGATTTAGAGATCTTCTGAAATGCATCTGAAACTTTTTCATCGTCAATAGATATTCCACCTTGAAGTATTAGTTGTTTTGCTTCAGATTTTGAAGATGTTATTTTTGCATTAACCAAGATATCTGTAACAAGCATTTCATCGTTTGTGAAGTCTATATGTTCAGTTGGCATATTCTCTGCATTGTTTTTGTTGTTAAATAGTGCTTCAGCAGTATTTTGCGCATCAAGAGCAGCCTGATTACCATGAATTAGTTTTGTTATTTCAAAAGCAAGTAGTTTTTTTGCTTCGTTTATTTTTTCGCCAGGTAAATTAGATAATCTCTCAACTTCGTCCATAGGTATATACGTAAGCATTCTTAGGACTTGGTTTACTTCATCGTCAGCTATGTTTCTCCAGTATTGGTAGAATTCATAAGGAGTTGTTTTGTCCTTATCTAGCCATAGAGCACCTTTTTCTGTTTTTCCCATTTTCTTTCCATCAGATTTTAAAAGTAGAGGACAAGTTAAGCAAAAACTTCCTTTGCTGTGAATTTTTCTAATTAAATTCACACCTGCAAGCATATTTGACCATTGATCATCTCCACCAATTTCTAATTTACAATTTTCAGTTTCAAATAATCTTAAGAAATCATAACTTTGCATTAACATATAATTCATTTCGAAGAAAGTTAACCCTTTTTCCATACGTTGTTTAAAACACTCTGCTGCAAGCATTTGGTTTACATTAAAATATACTCCATATGTTCTAATGAAATCCATATAGTTTAAATTTAGTATCCAATCTGCATTGTTTACGATTATAGCTGCATTTTCTCCTTCAAATGAAACAAATTTGCTAACTTGTTTTTTTATTTTTGCTACATTGTTTTCAATATCTTCACGAGTCAACATCTTTCTCATGTCTGTTTTGCCAGATGGATCACCAATCATAGCAGTTCCGCCACCCATAAGTAGAATTGGTCTATGTCCATGTTTTTGAAAATATGACATAAGCATTAGTGGTACAAAATGGCCTATATGTATACTATCTGCAGTAGGATCTATTCCTAGATATACAGAAATCTTTTCCTTTGCAACTAGTTCTTTAAATTCATCTTCAAAAGCAATTTGTTTTATTAAATCTCTAGATTTTAATTCATCATATACAGTTTTAAATTCCTGCATCTTCTTCACCTCTTGAGTTTAAATTATACCATAAAATATTTAAAATACAACACTAATGCAATATATTGTATTAGGTAATAATTGAATATACTAGAAAAACTCTAAGCGGCGTATAAGCGCCACTTAGAGTTTTATACATCATTATTTATGAGCAGAAAGTTGTTTTAGTTTATCTATGCTAAGTTTTGTAATGTTTGAAATTTGTTCCAATGACATACCACTATTTAGCATATTTGTTATAATTTCTTTTTGGCCCTTTTCGATACCTTTTTCCAAGCCTTCTTTTAAGCCCTCTTCATGGCCCTCTTTTAGAGATTGCTCTCTATAGCTTGCCCAATCATGTTCTTGTTTTTCTTTGTACTGAATGAAACGTTGTAATTCTTCATCAGCACAAACATCTTCTAGATTGCTTGTTGCCTCACATATATCTTTGTTTTCTTTCATGATAGTACTGACCTCCTCAGAGTTAGGATTGTCTAAGAACATCATCCATTGGTAAATTTCTGAACTTGGATTTTCTTTGTACAATCTTCTCACTTTATCTAACTCTATTATATACACTTCTAGAGTGTCTGTCA
>OIYG01002959.1_pt1 | contig 10111 bp, 11 predicted proteins | sample 1587861 | NCBI WGS metagenome assembly OIYG01 (sample SAMN03283272) | human gut metagenome | biome: human-associated habitat; material: feces | host: Homo sapiens | place: Peru | collected 2012 | reverse complement strand
GGAATGGGCGGACCGTTTCATAGCGCTACGGTTAGTGTTTTTTCAAAATTAATTAAAAATTTTGATGTTAAACCTGAACCTGAAGTTAAAAGATTGTTCAACACTTTTGAAACGTTTTCAATTTTGATTTTTGGCGCAATAGCTTTGATTTGCTTCTTTTTTCCGCAACAAGTGATGAATATAATCATTTCTCAAGCGACTCCCGAGCTATCTCATCTTGCAGCTTACCATTTAAGATTGATGTCGCCTGTAATTCTTGTTGGAGCGCTTTTGGGCTTATATTATGGAATTTTGGTTACTTATAATAAGTTTTTGCTTCCGAATATTGCTCCATCCGCTCTTTCGCTTGGTATAATTTTGACCTTGATTATATCAGGAGGAGATGATAACGGCTTTTATTTGGCTATAGGTACAACTCTCGGCGCTTTATTACAGTTTATAATGCAATCGCCGATGGTTTTGAAACTTGGTTATACTTTTAAACCTTGTTTTGATTTTTTCAATAATAAAAATTTTAATGATATTTTAGAACTTTTAATGCCTGCGTTTTTGTCCTCAACAATCGGGCAAATTGGGATATATGTTGATATTTTCTTTGCTTCAGGACTGGCAGAAGGGCAATGGACAGCCTATGGATACGCTAATCGCATTTTCCAATTTCCAACAGGATTGATGTTATCGGCGCTTTTAGTTCCCTTATTTCCTTTGTTTTCAAGACTTGTTGCTAAAAAAGATTTTGATTCGGTTCGACACTATTTTAATAAAGGTGTGGGCTCATTGATTTTGGTCGGCACTTTTATGATGATATTTATTTTCATTTCAAGAGTGGATTTAATTTCAATTGCGCTTGAACGTGGCGCTTTTTCGCACAGCGCAACATTAATGGTTTCAGAGGTATTATTCTTTATTTCTTTATCTATAATTCCATATATGTTTAGAGATTCTATAACAAGGCTATACTACTCTTTTAACGATTCAAAAACTCCGTTTTTCATTGCAATAGGTTCAATTTTATTAAAATTAATTTTTAACTCAATTTTAGTAAAACCTATGGGAATAAACGGTATTGCGCTTTCTACAACGATAATTACATTAATAAACGGCACTTTGCTTGCTATATTAATCAGAAAAAAAATCTCAATCGGCTATCGTGCGTTTTTGAAGCAAATATTTAAAATTATAGCTTGTGCGCTTGTAACTTATGGAATTGGATTGGGCTTGAATTATGCGCTTGTCGGCTTAAATTCAACTGTGATTTTAAAAATCGTTAAGGTTGTAATCGTCTTTGGCGTGACTCTTTCAATTTATACTCTTCTTGCTCACGCTTTAAGAATTGAATATCTTGAAGATGTTAAAGAAAAATTAGCGGCTAAGTTTTTAAAGAAAAAAGCTTAAAAACGAAATTTGAAACAATAAAAAACCTCGTTTAATTTACGAGGTTTTTTTAAATATATTTTTATCAACTTTAATCAGCGATAACAACCGTTAAATCTCTTCCTGTTCTATTTATTCCGATTGGATCATAAACAGCGTGTCTTTCTTTAATTTCAGGAATAATTTTCTTAAGCTCGCTTATTGTTTCGCCTGCTAAATCAAGATTATGAATAGCTATATAATCTTTTTTAACTGAGGATACTTCTTTTGTTTTAACTTGCATTCCAATTTCTTCAAGTTTTTGTTTAAGAGCGTTTGCGCTTTCTGTTTTAGCTGCTGAATATAAAATTCCGATTGAAATATCTTGCGGATTGAAATCTGCTTTGTTTCTATAAACCATATTGTTTATAAGCTCTTGCGTTTTAACAGGGTCAATTATCCAATAGCTGATAAAGCCTTTTGTTGATGGCGCTCCTGGGATTGTAGCTATTTGAATAGAAGATGTATCTATATTTTTTGCCATTCCGATAAATTTAGCTAATTCATAGCCTGAAATATCGGTTTGAATGTAATCAGGAATGATTTTTAATAGTTCAGGCAATTTAACAATAACAGTCGGGTCTTTTAATCTATCTAACATAGCGTTGAAGAACCATTGTTGACGTCTGATTCTTCCGATATCGCCAAATGAATCGTGTCTAAATCTTAAATAGCCCTCTGTTTGTTTGCCGCTTAAAACATGTTCTCCAGCTTGAAGATTGATGTGTAATTTTGCTGTATAATCATCATATTTCATAGGTTTATCGATATAAATAGGTAAACCCCCCAATGTATCAATCATTTTGATTACACCGGCATTTGAAATAGCAAGATAATTATTAACCTTAATTCCAAAAGTTTCTTCAACGGTTCTGACAGCAAGTTTAGCGCCGCCAAAAGCAAAAGCATGATTGATTTTATCAGCTTTATTTTTGCCTGCCAAATATACTTTTGAATCTCTTGGAATTGAAATAACGTTAACATTTTTTCCGTACGGAGCTATTGAAATCAACAGCATAGTGTCGGAACGATTGCCCTTGAAAGGGTTTTCAGAGTTTGTTGCAATATCAACTCCCATCAGAAGGATGTTTTGTCTTCTTGGTGAAAAGTTGAAACTAAAATCCATACCGCCATTTTGTGTTGAATCTGCTTTTAAATTCAAATTTACCGGATTGTTTAAAAAATAGAAAAATACACCTGCCAAAAGCGCAAAAATTAACACAAATTTTGGCAAATTATTGTTTTTCTTTGGGCGTCTTCTTCTTTTATATTGCGGTCTTATAGGTATTCTATATACCTGTGTTCTATCTTCGAGGCTACTATTCATTTTATTACCATAATCATTCATTTACATTAAATTATACTATAGAAATAATAAAAATATTATTTTTCTTTATTTTTTATACAAAAACTTCATATTTTATTGTATTATTTACTTATGGGGCAAAATAATATAACAAATATATTAAATAACGCTGAAAAAAAATGTGCAAAGCTTTTTATTTTGTTTTTTATTGCGTTTTTTATTTTGATTTTAATTTCTTCGGCTTTTGCAGCCGATAAGAACTATTCAGACTTGAAAAATCAAGCTTTTGCGCTGTATGCAACAGAAAATTATTCTGAGGCTTTTAAAATTTTAGATGATTTTCCTTTGTCTGAAAAAGATGAAAATATTTATCTTGTTTTATCGAATATAGCTGAAGAAAATAATGATGATAATCTTGCGATTGCAAATTTGAACAAAGCTCTAAACAAAAATTATGAATTTTATAAAGCATATTATAATCTTGGCTGCATTTTTGCAAAGAAAAAATCTTATGTTCTTGCGCTAAACAATTTTGAAATTTCAGCAAAATATAAGAAAGATTTTGCGCCAACATATTTCAATCTTGGCTGTTGTTTTTTAAAGTTGAAAGACTATAAATCAGCAAAGAAAAACTTTATCAAAGCGCTTGAGTTGGATAACACATCAAAAGAAACATATTATAATCTTGCTTATTGCTATAAAATGTTGAATAAGCAAAGCGCAGCAAAAAGAATGCTAAAAGCTTATGACAATATTAAAAGTTAGGTTTTGAATTTTCAATAATTTGCCTAAAATCCTCATAATTATTATATAAATATTCAAAATTATTGATATCAACAATTCCATTACTATTTGTAAAAATAATCTTATTGCAATGTTTTAAAATGTTTATCCTATGCGTTATAGCAACAATTGTTTTTGATTTTTTTGTATTTAAGTAAACTAAAAAGTCATTGATTTTTTCTTCCGAAACGCTATCAAGATTTGAAGTTATTTCATCTAAAATTAAAAGTTCTTTGTCGTTATTTATAGCGTAAAGCAAGGCTAGTCTTTGTTTTTGCCCTTGTGATAATTCGTTTATATTTTTAATATTATCAAGGTTTAAGTCTAATTTTTTTAAAATTTTAATATCAAAGTCAGTTTTATCTAATTTATCAAAAATCAAATTGCAATCTTGAAAAACATAGGAAATATTGTTCTGCCAAGCTTTTGTGTTGTTTTTATCAAGTAAAATATCATCAATTAAAATTTCGCCTTTATTTATCAGGTATAATCCTGCTAAAACATTTGATATGGTTGTCTTATAGCTTCCGCTTTTGCCCACAAGTGCTATAAAATCGCCTTTGTTTATTTTTAAATTAATATTTTTAATTCCGTTTTTATTTTTGTATATAAAATCAACATTTTTAAATTCTATCGCTTTTTCAAAAGGCAGTTTTTCTTTGGTATAAGCTAGTTTATAGCTAAATTTATTATAAAAATCCAAAAATTCTTCAACAACTTTTTCGTTGGAATTTATAATATATAGTGCGCTTTGGCAGCGATTAAGCAAAGGAGTCAGCCTTAAAATCACAACACAAATCGTTGAAATTGAGCTTATAATAAGCGCATTGTTGAAATTTGTCGTAATAAAAAGCATAACAAGAACCAAAATAAAAATAAGCATAATTGATATTTCGGTGAAATATATATGCAAAACGCTATTAAAATATCTTTCTTTATTTAGTTTAAGAAGCGAGTTATAGATGTTTTTAAAGTTTTCAATAAAAATATTTTCCTTTGAATTTAGCCTTATTTCTTTAGTCAATTCAACCGTTTTAAGCTTGATATCGTTTACATTATTCACAGAATTTGTGTAGTTTTTTTGCTGATTTATTGATTTATTTTTTAAATATTTGTATTCAATGCTTGCTAAAATTATAATCAAAAGGCTTGATATAAGAGCAATTGAGGTGAATTTAATAAATAGAAAACTAATTAATATGATAGCTACAACAAGGTTTGTTGTTAAATTGAAAAATTTTCTGATATATTGCCAAACAATTATTTCAATATTGTTTAAATAACTGATTTTTTTGGAATTTTCAATAGAATTTATGGTTAAATAATCTCCAAAAAGCAGATTGCTAACGGTTTTTAGTGTCATATTTTTTGAAATATCGGATAAAATATTATTATTATATTTTGTCAAAATCATCATAAAAATGTTTTTAAAAATATATATTAAAGCAACCAAAATTCCTATAATCAGGCTGATTTTGCTGAAATCTTCCAAGGCAAAATTTTTAAAAAAATCAATTATTTTTATGCAAAAATTGCTCGTCGGGTTGGTTAGAAAAAGGATGAATTGAAAAATCAAAACAAGACCCAAAAACTCCATAAAACCAGCTATAACGGAAAAAAACAACATTAAAAAAAGCTTCATTTTTTTAGGATAAAAATTTTCAATAACTTTTTTAAATGTATTTATTTTCACGTTTTCGCCCTTGAAAAATAACTATAGTTTAATTATACTCTAAATTATGCAAAGTCTGTCAAGCAAAGAAAGTTTTTTTATAGGTTTATCTTTATCAAATTCATCAAATTATGATAGTTCGATTTGTGTTTTGGATAGGAACGGGAAAATAATTTTATTGGATAAATTCTATTATGCTCAAGATATAGACTATTTTTTTGAAACTTCTCAATATGTTTCAAATGCTTATGTTATTTCTTCTGTAGCTTATGACAATAAGATGTTGGATGGGAAATGGAGAATACATTCAAAAAATTATAAAATGCTTGGCGATTATTTTAAAGTCAATCGAAATGATTGGACAAATCGAATTTCAAAAAGATGTGTTGAAACTTTTAGAAAATTAAAAGAAAAAAATATTAATATTAAAAGATGTGATATAAATCAATTGAGACAAGCTTATGGCTTAAGTTCGCACTATTTAAACAGAACAAGTATCGATTGTAAAAACTTACAAACATCTTTAAAAATTAAATATGGTTATAGTGAATTGCCTGATAATATGCTTCCTGCTTCAAGTTTGGAAAGCATTATTATAGCTATGTTTGCGCTAGAGTGCGCCAACAATATCAAAACTAAAAAAATGTATGAAATAGATGGAATTGATGTTGTTTCAAGAGAAAAATACGATTAATTATTTTCTTTCGTAAAGCCCTGTAAGAGTTGATTTTGCAATAGTGTGGGCTAGGACTTCTTTTTCAACAAGATATGGTTTTGTGTTTTTATTTAGGTTTAATTTTTCAACATTTAAAGCGTAAATCGTAAAATTATATCTATGTTCTCCGTTTCCAACGGGCGGACAAGCCCCATCATATCCGTAAGAATTAAAATCTGTTATGGTTTCAATTGAACCTGCTATTTTTCCGCCTTGATTAATAAATTTAACGTTTTGAGGAATATTTATCACAAGCCAATGATACCAGCCGTTTTCCTTTGGTGCATCAGGGTCATGGGCAATAATAGCATAGCTTTTTGTGTTAATTGGCGGATTAATCCAAGTTAAATCGGGAGAAACGTTTTTGCCATTGCAGCCAAAACCATTATATATTTGATTTTCGGATAATGTTTGATTATCTTTAATATCGTTGCTTATTAATTTAAAAATATTTTCTTCAACTTTATCTAAGGCGCTGGACATGATTATTCCTCCTAAATACATTGAAATTACTAATATTATAATCTTTCTCATAGTGAGTTTAATTCCGTTAAACTATTGCTCCAAGACTTGCAAAAATTGCAAACAGTAACGTAAAATTTCGTCCTAAATAAAACCTATACATAAAAAACTCTATGTTTTGATTTTTTATCTCTTTCCAATTTTCAAAAATGCCATAATACCATTTTGGAATTAATTTTACGTCTTTTATATTTATATAATCTTTCATTGAATTAATCAACTTTGTTGCGAGAGGTAAAGTTAAAAATACATATAATGTATGAGGATTTAATTTTAAAGTTAGAACACCAATTACAATAATAGCGTATGAAAGCCCTATTAATCCTTTTAAAACATCAATCGCTTTTTCTTTTGTGGAAGCTAAAATCGCTAATGTTCTTTTATTATCCTTATCAAATTCCCAATCCATAATGTTGTGAGCATGTAATAACACAAGGGTTGAAGTAAATATTGCAAAAGATAAATATAATAAATTAAGGTCAAACTCTTTTGTTAGAGCGAAAAATCCGCCCATGATGATTAATGGACCATAAATCAAGCCGATAATAATTTCAGATAAATAATATTTAGAGCTAATTGGGTAAAATAAGGTTAAAATCCCCCCTATAATCATAAAATAAAGGATTTCAAACCCTGAAAATTTAATAAAATATATTCCAACTAAAACAGGAATTAAAAATAGTATAGATAATATAACTTTAATTTGACTGAATGAATAGGTTTTATTCAAGATTAGCGCCGCTTTTGGAACATAAGAATAGAATTTAATATCTTCAAGCGCTATCCCCTTTTTTAATTCCTTTAAAACATCAATATAATCATCAAAAAGATTAGCACCCATTTGCAGTAAACAAATTGAAATAACTATTAAAAAGAAATTTAAAAGGCTGAAATTCATTGAATAGTGCGCATAAGCATATATTACAGCGCAACTTGCAATTGAAACGGGAATTGCGTATAAACGAGTCAGCTGCGCAAAATTTGAGAAATTTTTTCTAAACATTTTATAAATCCTAATTCTATTATTAATTTTGTTGAATTATAATTTAATTTTTTTATTTTTACATCATCAAAATGATTAATATAACTTTTGTAAATTTATTTTTTTAAAGATACGGTTTGTAAACAAAAAAATATTTGTAAGATAAATTGGGTTGAAATTCAAGCTATATATGTGATTTATCGGATGTATAAAAAATATATGTGTTGTATCTTTAAAAAAATAATTATATAAAAAACGGTAAAAAGTCGATTTTTCTTGATTTTTTCGGGTATTTTCACTTGCAAAGAAAATTTGACCATGTATGATTAAGTAACGTGCAAAAGTAGTAAGGAAAACTATGGCAAAAGACGTAATCGAATTAGAAGGTACAATCCTTGAAGCTTTACCAAATGCGATGTTTCGAGTAGAACTTGAAAATAAACATGAAATATTAGCTCATATTTCAGGGAAAATCAGAAAAAACTTCATAAGAATATTACCAGGGGATAAAGTTAAAGTTGAAATGACCCCATACGACTTATCCCGAGGAAGAATTACATACAGATTAAAGTAATAAAGGACAAAAAAATGAAAGTAAGAGCATCAGTAAAAAAAATATGCAAAGACTGTCAAATCATTAAAAGACGTGGCAGAGTTACAGTAGTGTGCAAACACCCAAAACACAAACAAAGACAAGGTTAATTATAGGAGAATATAAATGGCAAGACTAGTTGGGGTAGATTTACCTCGCAACAAAAGAATGGTTATAGCTTTAACCTATATCTACGGAATCGGGCCAACAAGAAGTGCTAAAATTTTAGCTGCTTGTGGAATTTCTGAAGACTTAAGAACAGACGATTTAACAGAAGAAGATATTAAAAAACTAAGAAATGAAATTTCAAATTATACAATTGAAGGTGACTTAAAAAGAGAAGAATCACTTCATATCAAACGTTTAAGCGAAATCAACTCTTATCGTGGTATTCGTCACAGAAGAAAATTACCATGCCGTGGTCAAAGAACTAAAACTAATGCAAGAACTCGCAGAGGTAAGAAAACTGGACCAATCGCAGGTAAGAAAAAATAGAAAAGTATTAGCAAAAAGCTAAGATTAATTTAAGTAATTAAAAGGAATTATATAAAATGGCAAAACCAACAAAAACTAAAAAGAAAGAAAGAAAGAATATATTGCAAGGTGTTGTTCATATTCAATCAACATTCAACAACACAATTGTAACTTCAACTGATACTCAAGGTAACGCTGTTGCTTGGGCATCTGCAGGTGGTTGTGGTTTTAAAGGTGCTAGAAAAGGTACTCCTTTTGCAGCACAATCTGCAGCTGAAATCGTTGCTAAAAAATCAATTGACCAAGGCATGAAAAAAGTTGAAGTATATGTTAAAGGACCTGGTTCAGGAAGAGAAACTGCAATCAGAGCTATCCAAGGTGCAGGTCTTGAAATTACATTAATTAAAGATGTAACTCCAATCCCTCACAACGGTTGTCGTCCACCTAAGAAAAGACGTGTATAGTCCTCTTAACTTTTGAGTATTATTATTTAAGTAAAACAATTAACAATAGGAGCTAAAATGGCTAAATATACAGGACCATCAAATAAATTATTCAGAAACTATGGTGTTAAAGATTTGTCTAACCGCAAATTGACAACATCTATGCGTCAAACTGCGTCTGGTCAACACGGTGCCGCAAGAAAAAAAGCTTCTGATTACGCTTTACAATTAAAAGCAAAACAAACAATCAGAATGACTTATTTAGTAAGCGAAAAACAATTTGCTAAATATTATGAATCTGCTTCAAGAAAAACAGGCGTAACTGGTACAATCATGTTACAAACTCTTGAATCAAGATTAGATAATGTGATTTACAAAGCCGGTTTTGCTATCACAAGAAGACAAGCAAGACAAATTGTTAATCACGCACACGTTCTTGTAAACGGTAAAAAAGTTGATATTCCTTCTTATTTATTGAAAGCAGGCGACGTTGTTACAGTTAGAGAAAGTTCAAAAGCATTCATCAAAAGTGTTATCGAATCTATCGATTTAGCTTTAAATTATGCTTGGTTAACTGTTGATAAAGATGAATTAAAAATCACTTTCGACAGAATTCCTCAAAGAGAAGAACTTGACCCTGAATTTAAAGAACAACTCGTTATTGAATACTACTCTAAATAATTAGGAGAGAATAAAAATATGGAACTAAAAATCAAAAATATTAGTACAACAACATCTTCGGATGGTTCACAATACGGTAAATTCGTTATTGAACCTCTTGAAAGAGGTTATGGTGCAACAATCGGTAACGCTCTAAGACGTGTTTTATTATCAAGCCTTGAAGGCGCTGCCGTTACTGCAGTTAGAATTGAAGGTATTACTCACGAATATACTTCAATCCCTGGTGTTGTTGAAGATGTTATTGACATAATGTTGAACTTGAAATCAGTGGTTGTTAAAACAGAAACAAATGAACCACAACATCTTAGATTAGATGTTAACACAGCTGGTCCTGTTTTAGCAGGTGATATCGAACTTCCTGCAGGGGTTAAAATCGTTAATCCTGATTGCGTTATTGCAACATTATCTGAAGGTGGTTCAATCCACGCTGATATTACTGTTGAAGTTGGTAAAGGATACGTTACAACTGACGTATTAAAAGAACAAAAAGGTTCTATTCCAATCGATTTACTTCCAATTGACGCAGTA
>OIYG01002957.1_pt1 | contig 10112 bp, 4 predicted proteins | sample 1587861 | NCBI WGS metagenome assembly OIYG01 (sample SAMN03283272) | human gut metagenome | biome: human-associated habitat; material: feces | host: Homo sapiens | place: Peru | collected 2012 | reverse complement strand
ACTTAGAAAATTTTTGCGAATGCAATGAGCATTTAATTTTCTTGTTATTCAGAATATGTTAAAAAGCCATTCCGACACTTAAATTTACGCCGTCGGTGTGGCACAACGCCGACTTACTTATTACTCTGGCAATACTGAGATTTTACCCGTTGGGCAGGTATGCCCAACCAACAATTCCATGCCGCAATGACGTGAAAATCATCAAACAAACCTACACGCTGGCATTGCCTTCGGTTTTAATTTTTTCAATTACGTTTTTGCTGCCTTCAACCTGTTTAGAATATTCCAAAACATACGCCGTGGCTTCCTGATCTCTTGCGATTGCTTCCTGCAAGGCTAAAATTTCTTCCATAGAAAGTCGTTTTGTAAATTCATCGGAACTGTCAATTCGGTACTGTTTGAACAATTTTTGCGTAGGATAATCAAACCCCGGCAAATCCGACTTTAGCGAATACCATCTGTAAAAACTATGCAACAAAATATACTTATTAATCTCTGCATTACGCAAGACAAACATAGGTTCAGTTTTTAGTTTGAACCCCTGACCCGTAATCAATCCGAGATAAAATGCCTCAAATCCTGCTTTTTCGTAAATCAACCCTTCTTCTTCCACAATAAGATTTAAAAATTTGTCGGCATTCTCAACGTGGAAAACCTTTGTATTTGCAGCCTTAACGTAATCTAACAGTGCATTTGGATCACAATTAGTTTTATTAACTATCGAAGTTACATTTTCCTTCACTTCAGTAATAGTTTGTTTGGTTTTGCTGTTTATGGTGAGCGAAGCACCTTTTCTTATAACATTTTTGGTACTTTTATTTGAATAACTGCTCTTTGTCGAATTTCTCAAGCGAAACAACAACATTCGTTCTTTCATACTCAAAAATAATTGTTTTAGATGTTTTGATAAATTTTTCATAATGAAAGTTTACCGCATTTTTCGCTTTAATTACACATACAAATATATGAAAAAAGAGGATTTAACAAAAAGTAAACCCTCTTTTTAAGAAATTTCGGAAATTTAACCTAGTATAACGTGATGTAATTCAACAATGTTAAAAATCCTGCTGCAGTTGCACCTTTACAGTAGCCGCCACGAGGTTTGTCGATAAACGCAGTTCCCGCAACATCTAAGTGTGCCCATTTTACATTATCTGTCACAAATTCCTTCAAGAACATGCCTGCAGCAGACGCACCGCCAAACCTTGTTCCGGTATTCTTCATATCTGCAACATCACTGTTCATATTATCTCTATAAACTTGGAACATCGGAAGTTCCCAAAGTTTTTCACCCGCAAAATCAGCAGAATGAATAAGATTTTTAACAAGTTCATCACTGTTACCCATAATACCTGAAACTGTATCACCGAGGGCAACAACGCATGCACCTGTCAAAGTTGCGATATCGATAACTTCATCAACTTCCAAATCGCAAGCATAACAAAGTGCATCAGCCAAAGTCAATCGACCTTCGGCATCAGTATTATCAACTTCAATAGTTTTACCGTTTCTTGCGGTCAAAATATCACCAGGTTTGTAAGAATTTCCTGACGGCATATTTTCGCAAGCCGCAATAAGCCCGTGAACTTCAACATTCGGTTTTAATTTTTCAATAACGCTCATAATACCCAAAACGCACGCTGCACCTGACATATCGTCACGCATTGTAAGCATTGAGTTTGCTGGTTTCAAATCCAATCCACCGCTATCAAAGCACAAACCTTTGCCAATCAAAGCAATTTTCTTAATAGGATTTTGCGGAACATACTTCATGTGAATAAATCTTGGAGGTTTTGAACTTCCTTTAGCCACCGCAAGGTACGCATTCATACCCATTTTTTGGATTTCTTCTTCATCATAAACATCTGTTTCAATGCCTTTAATATTTTGAGCAATTTCCGCAAGTTTAATCGGAGTTGCAAAATCTGCAGGTTCGTTTGCCAAATTACGAGCAAGTTCCATACCCTCGATAACATGTCCCACAATGCTTACATCATTCGAAACATGAGAAATATAAACTTGAGAAATTCTGTGATTTTTCTTTGATTTATATTTATCAAAACTATAATTTGCGATAGCAGTTGACATTAGAGTTGCAACACCAAACGTAATATTCGTATTGATATCAAAAGCAATAGTATCGGCTTTCATTTCGATACATTTTTTCACTGCTTTTGTAATTGCTTTTCTCAAAATATCAGCATCAATGTCTTTTTCTTCACCAAAACCGACTCCCATAACATAAGTTGCAGGGGCTTCGTTGCGGGTATGAATAACAAAAGTTTCACCAACTTCACCTTTGAATGTAACCGGTGCAAATTTGTTGATTAATGTGTTTGAAGTCAATTCATCTTTGAATTTGTTAACTATCAAAACGTCACATTCAACGATTTTTGCATCATCAACTATTTTAATATCCATAATTAACTCTCCTTCAGAGCAAATTATAACATATTTTCACAAAAAATAAATAGTCCCCACAGTTGAATTATCGAACGGATTTTTCCTTTGTTTTGACCGAATTTAGCGAAGAAATCGCATAAGAACGCAAGTCATAGGCTTGAGTATTTTTCGGGTCAAGTTTAATGACCATATTCAAATCGTCAATCGCCGCCAAATACAATTCCAATTTGCAAAAAATTACAGCACGGGTAAGATATTTTTCCGCATCATTTACATCAAGTTCGATTGCCTTGTTCAAATCTTTTTCGGCCTGTTTCAAATCACCTTCCGTCTTACTGATTACAGTACCTCTCGAGTAGTAATAATCGGAATTTTTCGGATTTAATTCAATGGCTTTTGTATAATCTTCTATCGCTGAGGTGTTATGCTCCAAATTTTCTTCTGCGATTGCTCGTTCGTAATAAGCAGAATCATTTTTAGGATTAATTTCAATTTCTTTTGTAAAATCAAGAATTGCATCTTCGTAATTTTTCACACCCAATTTCGCAATTCCACGATTGAAATACGCACGATTGAAGTTTTTGTCTAATTCAATAACTTTTGAATAATCATTGATTGCATCGTTGTACTTTTGCATATAGAACTTTGCAACACCACGATTGTTATAGGCATCAATATTTTGCGGATTAATTTCAATAACTTTTGAATAATCCTCAACCGCACCTTTGTAATCGCCTTTATTACGTTTTGCAATACCTCGATTGTAATATGCCAACTCATTTTTTTCATCAAGTTCAATCGCTTTATTAAAATCTTCAATCGCCAAATCGTAATCCTTCATTAGAACTTTTGTAGTTCCTCTGTTTAAGTAGGCATTGACATTTTCGGGATTAATTTCGATTTCTTTTGTGTAATCATCAACAACTTCCGAGTACGCATTCAAATTAGCCTTTGCAATTCCACGATTATAGTACAAATTTTCACGCTTCGGGTCAAGTTCAATTGCTTTTGAATAATCCACAACGGCTTCTTTGTATTTACCTGACAAAAACTCCGCATTGCCACGTTTTGAGTAAGTTTCCGCATTGTCAGGATTGATATGAAGAGCTTTTGTATAGTATTCAATCGCTGTATCATACTGTTTTTCATCAAAACTTGCTTTTGCAACGTCCAGCAACATATTTTCCTTCTTTTGTTTGCGGGTAAGTTTTGCAGCATAACAAGACGGACAAGTAAAAGCAACCTGACTAGCCAGCAGTCCGAATAATATTGCAAGTGTGTAAATTTGTTTTTTCATAAAATAATTCCAAATATTGTAACCAAAAATTACAAGATAGGTTAAGCTTATTACAAATATGCTCAAATGTCAAAATTCGCAAAATTACGGCATTTTAGAGTGTTAAATTTTGTAAACATAATTGTTAAAAATCAGGCAAAACATTAAAGTTTCCGACAAAAATGCCGACAACAAGATTGTAGTAATCTTATAGGAAATTCGGAGCAATGACTAAGATAAATAATCACAAAGATTTTTTAACAGGTGCAATCTGCAGTACAGCAGGTGTTGACCTTGATGCCGAATTGATTAAAGATTGCTCTGAGGAAGTTATTGAACTTGCAAAACAATTAAAAGCAAACAACTTAACAGGCGTTGGCGGGGATAGAGAAAAAAGCAAAAAATACTCCGAAAAGAAACCTCTAACAGCACAAAGCCAAGATGCGTATGACCAATTCTTCATTTCATACGCAGAACGTATGCTTGAAAGAGAATTCAAAACAAGATATGACGTTATCTACAAACAAAGAGCAATGAATTGTGACATCAACGACCCTCAATGGGCAGGTTATTCCGCTGATGAAATTCTTGCAATGGAACAAAACGGAACAGTAATTCCAAAAGACGTAATCGAATGGGCTCACAGTCAACAACAATTAGACGTTACAAACTATGTATTGGCAACAGATTCTGACAGCGAAGATGCAACTATTGCCGACAACTTGACAGATACAGATTCTTTGTCTGTTTTACAGGCAACTGCAAAGAAAAATATCCAAAAAGTTGAAAAAGCCGCTGAAAAAATCAAAGATAAACAAACAAAATACGAAAAAATCGCAGACGATGCCGCACAATTAAAAAAGACTAAAGAAAACACTTTCAATAAAAAAATTGAAGAAGTTAAATCCCTAAAAGAAGAATGGGAAGAATTAAAAACCCAAAAAGACAACGGCAAATTATCATTTTTAGAACAACAAAAATTTAACAAATTATCTAAAGACTTGAAAAAATCAGGCAAGGTTTTAGATAATGAAATGAATTTTGGAAGTAACGAACTTGAAGATTTCTTGGACGAATTAGACGGTATAAATTCTGAAATCAAAACAAACTCTCAAATCGCAAAAGATGCTATTGATGCAGGTAGAGCATTGAACGATGTTGATAAATCTTATGATGCAGAAGCATTGCCTTACGCATATACAGGAACAACTTTGGATAACAGCGGTTTGGTTTCAGCCTCATTGAACGGTTTGACTAACGAAGAAATCGGTGAAATGGCAATCGAAAAAGGTGCAGAATTAGACAAAAACACTAACACATTAGAAGGTAACGTAAACTCTTCAACTAACACCGAAACAAAAGAATTTGCTTTGAACTTCACAACAGAAGTTCAAAATACCGAAGATACCGCTAAAAACGTTACTACAGACAGTTCTGTAGAAAATAACGAAGACAACGGAGAAAACAAAGAAGAACAAGAACAAAAAGACGAAGCAAACGATATTCAAGAAAAATCAAGACAACTTGAATACGGTATCCTAAGTGCAAACAAAGCAACCGTAAAAACACTTGCCTCAAGTGCCGAAAACTTAGCAAAAGGGACTACGGTAACACTTAATGATAAATCACTTAACAAAGAATTGAAAACAGCTTCTAAAAAAATGCAAACAATTACAAAAGAAGTTGAGGCGGTAAATAAACGCTTAACAGACAACGAAATGTCAACAGAAACCTTCTTGCAAGAACTTGAAAGCCTACAAGCAGAATCATCTGATGATGGTGAAATTCAAGCTTCTTCAATCAGCACTCAATCAGCAACTCAACAAACTGCCACTACAGACCAACCACAAGTACAAAATAATGAAACTTCTCAAGCAGGAATTATTGAAAAAGATGGCAACAGTGAATTTACAAAAGCAACAGAAAAAGGTATGACTGTAATCAACACTTTTGAAACTGCTGATAAAATCGTTTCAAGTGAAAGAAAAAATCAACCTGAAGAAGAAGCAACAGACCCTGAACACGCAGCAGAACTTGCTCACAAAGCAGAAGTAAGAGCAAAGAAAATTGACCTTGCCGAAAAAATACAAGATTTGGGTGCAGATAAAGAAATTATCGCTACAGATTTGAAAACAGCAATCGACCAAGGCGATAACGCAACTAAAAAAGGTATCAAAATTCTTGGCACATTAGACAAAAACAATGAAAAACTTGAACAACAAAACGAAAAAGCAACACAAGATGCTAACGATGCGATAGATATCGGCATTGGAACTTATGCACTCGGCACAGGCACTGTTGTTACCGGGCTTGCTCAACACGCTTACGGCACAGCCTTAATGTCTAACCCTTGGACATTCAGTACCGGTTTGGCACTATCAATTTTAGGTCAGGCAACAGTTGTTTACGGTCACACGGAACAAGCCGCAGGTCTGATTTCTGCAGCAAGCGGGACTCAAGGCAAAATTATTTCAACAGAAGAAAATTCTGTCATCAGCAATGCAATCGGCACTATGACCAAAGCTGAATCAGTCCTTAACGTTAACGTTTTGAGCCTTGACCAAGCAAACGACACCGCAAAAGAATCTGAAACTACGGATTCCTCAAACAACAACGCAGAACAAACAACAACAGAAACTCAAAACATTGATACACAAAACCTTGAACAAGACGGAATTTTAACAGGTCTTGCAACTCCGCTTGATGAAAATCTTGACCTAGCAACTTTGTTAACCCCTGAATTGGCAACAACTGAAAATACGACTTTGCAAAACCAACCTCAATCACTTATTGCAGGTGCGATTAACAACAACGTAAATCAACAGCCGCAAGACAATCAAATTCAACCAACACAAAACACTTCTCAAAACAGAGAAAATAACGCACAAGTAAATCAAGAAAATTCAGCACCTCAAACAGAAAACAGCAACACTGAAAAAACTCAAGAGTCAGCAGTAAATAACAACGAGCAAGAAAAGGAAACTTCAACCAAAGAAGATGCAAACGAAGTTGACCAAAACACTCAAACAACAGAAAATGAAACTGACGGCAAATCAACCGATGAAGTTAAACAAGAAAGCGAACAGGCTCAAAATCAAGCAACTACGGAACAAGTAAATGCTGAAACTTCTGCTGCAACCGAAAACCAAGAAACTCAAAATAATAAAGATGAAGCTTCAAAAACTTCTGACAGCAAAAAATCAAACGAGAAAAAAGAAGTAACCGAAAAAGATGCAGAATCTGCGGTAAAAGAAAGCAAAAAAGGTCAACAGGAAATGACCGCCGCTCAAAAAGAAGACAAGCAAAATCAAAAAGAAGTTAAAAAGATGTCTAAACAAATCAAAGACATCAACAAAAGCACAAAATCAGAAGAACAACGCTTCAAAAAACAAATGCAAAACGAGCAAAAACAACTTGAAAAGAAAAATCAAGAACTTGAAGCAAAACAAGCAAAATTAGAAGAACAACAAGCACAACAACTTGAAACTCAAGCAGAAATCGAAAGCTTGACTCAAGCATTAAGCACTGCAAAAGAAAGCAGAAAACCTGAACTTCAAGCACAAATTCAAGCTTCAAACGTTAAGCTTACTGACAAAAGTGCCGAAATCGCAGCATTAAGCAAAGAAGTAAGCACAATCACAACATACGGAACAAAGAAAAGACAAAATTTAAAAAGAAGCACTCAATCTTATATAAAAATAGCCAAAGCACGTCAAAAGACTTCTAAAAAGGCTGAAAAAACCGCAGATAAGATTTACAAAATTGCAGATACAACAAGCCAAGTTGCAGGACTTGTCGCAACAGCAGGAAACATTACCTCAAAAATCGGTAATGCAGTAACAACCGCAGGTACAGCACTTGTAAACGCAGGAACTTTGCAAATCAATTTCTGGACACCGTTATTATCTACCCCTTGGTCCGCTGGAACAGCAGCGGCAATGATAGCACAAGCAACGGCAACTCAAGTTGTTCCGGGTACTGCTCAAATTGCAACAGGTACAACAACTTCTGTCGTTGGTGAATCCGTAGCACTTGCGGCAAACTTAACAAACGTAGCTGCTTGCCTGACAAAAGCAGGAGTTTCAATCGAACAAGGCAACATTGCAGGAGCAATTATGGCAACAGGTTCAGCAATTATGTCAGGTGTTTCCGCAGGACAAAACCTTTCTCAAATCGGACAACTTAACGAAACCGCTGCAGCCGCTCAAGGTGTACAATCAGCAGCACAAAATGCCTCAGCAAATGCAGCAAACGAAGTTACTTCAGCAGGCGGAACAGTTGCCGTTGACGAAGGAGTAAAAGAACAAGTACTAAACGGCAGCCTTAAAGCTGACGAAAGCATAACCTCAGCAGCAGGCAAATCAATCAACGAATCAATGAACGTTGCAATGGAAGGCACAAAAGATGCCGCAGGCAAAACCGTAACCAAAGGCTTTTCCGAAACTTCTAAAAACTTTGCAAAATCTTCAAAATTCGGAATTGATGATGTTATGCAAATCGGCGGAACTCTTCAAACAATGGGTTCAATGTTAGGTTCAAGCCAAGACGGCACTGAAAACACTAAAAAAGACAGAAGAATGAAAAGATTTGGTTCAATTACAAGAATTGACGCTAAGAAAAGAACAAGAAAAGTTAACGCCACAGCTGCAACAGCAAGCCATAGCGGTAGCAGCAACAATTCTGCAAAATAATGTTAAAATCTTCTTTCTAAAAGACAAAAAGACCGATATTTCTATCGGTCTTTTCGCTATATTAGTTAATCACAAACTATTTTGATTTTTTAGCAGGTTTGTAATAATCTCTTACAACACCTTCAAAAGCGTCAAGATAGATTTGTTTCATATCTGACATAATCGGATAAACAGGGTTAGCACCTGTACATTGATCGTCAAATGCCAATTCAACCATTTCATCTAACTTAGAGTTGAACACTTCTTCAGTATTTTCAACACCTTGTTTTTCCATAAATTCTTTGATTGAATTTGGAAGTTCAACTTTCTTCATCAATTCATCAATTGCATCAAGTAAAAGTTGTACTTTTTCTTCGTTAGTTTTACCGCCCAATTTCAACTCATCTGCAATTTGAGCATATCTTTCAACTGCACATGGATATTTGTATTGAGGGAAAGTTGCTTGTTTTTTCGGACAATCAGAAGCGTTGTACTTGATGACTTGTCGGATTAACAAAGCGTTAGCAACACCGTGCGGAACGTGGAACATAGCACCCAATTTGTGAGCCATAGAGTGGCACAAACCTAAGAAAGCGTTTGCAAATGCCATACCTGCGATAGTTGCGGCATAGTGCATTTTTTCTCTTGCGATAGGATCGTCAGCACCGTTATTGTAACTTCTTTCCAAATATTTGAATACTAATTTACAAGCTTCCAAAGCGTTTGAATTTGTAAAGTTTGTAGCCATACAAGAAACATAAGCTTCGATTGCGTGAACTAGAGCATCAATACCTGATGATGAAGTCAAACCTTTTGGCATCGTATCAACGAAGTTAGGGTCGATAATAGCCATAGATGGAGTCAAAGCGTAATCAGCGATTGCGTATTTAACACCTTCTTTATCATCTGTGATGATTGAGAACGGAGTAACTTCTGAACCTGTACCTGAAGTTGTAGGGATAGCAACCATTTTTGCTTTTTTACCCAAATCAGGAAGTTGACAAATTCTCTTTCTGATATCCATAAATCTCATAGAGATATCTTCGAATACTGTATCAGGTTGTTCATACATTAACCACATAATTTTAGCTGCGTCCATTGGAGAACCACCACCTAATGAAATGATTACATCAGGTTCAAATGGTTTCATAATAGCCATAGCTTGGTCGATTGTTGATAATGTTGGATCCGGTTTAACATCAAAGAATACTTCGTGTTCAATACCAATATCATCCAATACATTTGTAATAGCATTAACTGCACCTGAATTGAATAAGAATCTATCAGTTACAATAAATGCACGTTTTTTACCAGCTAATTCACGGAGAGCTAAGTCAGTAGCACCTCTCTTGAAGTAAACTTTAGAAGGAACTTTGAACCATAACATATTTTCTCTCCTTTCAGCAACGGTTTTGTAGTTCAATAAGTTTTCTACGCCTACGTTACCTGAAACAGCGTTTCCGCCCCAAGAACCGCAGCCTAGAGTTAGTGATGGTTCAAGTCTGAAGTTGAACAAGTCACCAATACCACCTTGAGATGATGGAGAGTTGATTAGAACTCTACAAGTTGGCATTTTTTCGCCAAACAAGTTGATTCTATCTTTTTTACGTTCGTCTGTGTAAAGAACTGAAGTGTGACCAGCACCACCCTTGCTTACTAAGTGATAAGCTTTTTCTGCAGCATCTTCAAAATCACTTGCTCTATAAAGAGTAAGAACAGGTGACAATTTTTCTCTTGAGAATGGATCTTCCCAATCAACTTCC
>OIYG01002956.1_pt1 | contig 10120 bp, 10 predicted proteins | sample 1587861 | NCBI WGS metagenome assembly OIYG01 (sample SAMN03283272) | human gut metagenome | biome: human-associated habitat; material: feces | host: Homo sapiens | place: Peru | collected 2012 | reverse complement strand
TATTTCTATACACGATTTTGAGTCGTGCGCGTCTACCAATTCCGCCACAGGAGCAGTAACTTAATTATACATTAGAAAAAATAAAAAAGCAAGAGGTTTATCTTGAAGTTTTATAGCTTAAAATATACGAAAATTTGTTCATTTTTTTGTATTGATTTAACTTGTTAACTATGTTATAATTTATACATGGAATATTTAATTTGTTAGGTGTCACCGAGTCTTCTAAGAGAGGGGTGATAATTATGTCAAAAAAAGACTTTTTAATAACAGCATTAATCATAATTATTTTTTTATTAATATTCATTATAATTAAACAAAAATAAAAAAGCACCTGATTTCACCACAGTCGGTGCTTTTAAAAAACTACAACAGGTGACATTTAATAGTGAAATTAAATGTTCCTTTTTTATTATATGAAGATTTCTCTTCTGTATACATTATACTAAAATATTTAAATTTATGCAATACTTACACTTTTATTTTTCTATACCTTTTGCTTAATTTTGATTTATAAACTTAATTTTTTATTTACACTGTCAGCTAATGTTGTTTCGTAATCACCCATTATATTTAATTTATTGTTTAATCCATATTGGCTAATTATAAGTTTGTATTGATTTAATAGAGCTAATTTTTCACTTGCTGAAGCTTCTACTTTTGCCATTTTATCTTTTGTTATTATTTGAATTTGAGTAGGTATACATACTTCTTGATTTTTAAAGAAATCTTTTGGATTAGTTGGCGCAAGTAAAGTTTCTACAACATATTTATCAATTAGTGTTTCGTCTTCTTTTACTTCGTCTGTATTGCTTTCTTTTAATATACCCATCATAAAATATGGTGTAGTTATTTCGTTACTTTGTACATATAGGTATTTAGTACTTCTTGACGAAATGTAGTGCGGATAAATATTTGAGTCAAAATTTATAACACCAAAGTTAAATCTAGAAAAGTCAGATATCTTTTTAAATATTGAAGATTTAACCATTATTCTATAATAATTTAATACTTTGTTAGCTGCGCTTTCGTCATATTTAACTATATCGTCTATGTTTTCAACTAGTTGGGTTAGTAAATCGAAACTTTGAATACTTCCATATATTTTTAAAACGTCTTCTCTAAAACTAGTATATTGTTCACTTGTTAATAATTTAAAGTCTACTCCTAACATATGACATATATTCTTTTTTAGAATTTCAAGGTCAAATTGTTCTCCATTTGATAAAGAAAAATTGTATTTCTTATTAAAATAGTATTCCTTGTATTCAGAAAAACTTGATTTTAATTCTTCCGCTACATCTTTAGCATAACCAATTCCTGGATATGGACAGTTAGATGGTCTTGAATTAACATAATTTAATTCATTAAATGTTATCATAAAATCCCCCTCTTAATTGTACCTTATTTTACTACATTTTTATTTAAATGTCAATATTTATTTAAAAAAATATGGTAAAATGAGACAATATATAGTAAAATAGTACTATATTTTAAAGGAAGTGAGAAAAATGAATTATAAAGAATTAGCTGAACTTTTATATCCAGAAGTGACAACTACTATTGAAGATTTAGAAAAAATGTATCCTGGAAGAAATTTACCAGAAGGTGCCGAAGTATGCCGTTTTGCGCCTAGTCCAACTGGAAGAATGCATATGGGAAATATGTATGCTGCTTTTATACCAGAAGTTTTTGCACATCAAAGTAATGGTGTATTTATATTAAGAATTGAAGATACAGATGAAAAAAGATCAATTGAAAATGGAATAGAGCACATTGTAAATGATTTAGGAGAGTTTAATTATATAATAGATGAAAGCCCAGTTACAGGTGGTAATTATGGACCATATAAACAAAGAGATAGATTAAACATTTATCATACTGTTGCTAAATACTTAGTAAGTATTGGAAGAGCATATCCATGTTTCTGTACAGAAGAAGAATTAACAGAAATGAGAACACATCAAGAAGATATTAAAGACAGAATAGGCTATTATGGACATTATGCAAAGTGTAGAAATTTATCAATGGAAGAGATTAAAAAACATTTAGAAAACAAAGATAAGTGGGTTTTAAGACTTAAAAGTATGGGAGACTTTAATAAAAAAGTAGAATTTAATGATTTAATTAAAGGAAAACTTGAACTTCCAGAAAATGATATAGACCAAGTTTTAATTAAAAGTGATGGAGTACCACCTTATGCATTTGCGCATGTGTGTGATGACCATTACATGAGAGTTACTACTGTTACAAGAGATGACTCATATATTTCTTCATTAACTTATCATTTAGAGATATGGGATGCATGTGGTTTTAAAGCACCAAAATTTGCACATTTACTTCCACTTAATAAAAAAGATGGAGATAAAGTAAGAAAAATTAGTAAAAGAAAAGACCCAGAGGCAGCTGTAGCATTTTATCATGAAAGAGGAATTCCAGTTGAAGCAATTAAACTATATTTTGCAACTTTAGTTAATTCTAACTTTGAAGAGTGGTTTATGGCTAACCCTGACAAAACTTATAAAGATTTCAAATTTACTTTTGATAAAATGAGTACAAGTGGTTCATTATATGACTTAGAAAAACTTATTAATATTTCTAAAAATTATATTAGTAGACTAAAAGCAGAAGAAGTATTTAATTTAGTTGATGCTTGGTCAAGAACTTATGATAAAGAATTTAATGAATTAATAAATAAGTATAAAGACTATACAATTAATGTACTAAACATTGAAAGAGAAGTAGAAAGACCAAGAAAAGACATAGAAAGCTTTAGTGCAGTTAAAAGAGAAATAGGTTATATGTATGACGAGTTATTCTTTAATGAAGAAAAGACTTTTGAAAGGAAGGACTTCTATTCTAAAGAGTTACTTGAGTATTATATAGATAATGTGTATGATGAAGCTGACGACAAACAAACATGGTTTAACAAGATTAAAGAAATGTGTCCTAAGTTTGGTTTTGCTAGCGAAACTAAAGAATATAAGAAAAATCCTGAAAATTACAAAGGCTCAGTTGCACATGCATGTGAAGTTATAAGAGTAAGTGTTACTAATAGAACAATGACACCTGACTTATACGAAATATTAAAACTTCTTGGAAAAGACAGAATAAAAGAAAGAATTAGCAAATTCTAATTGAAAAAATATCACGCATATGGTAAAATTGTATGCGTGAATTGGCCTGTTGGTGAAATGGTTAACACACAAGCCTCTCAAGCTTGCATTCACGGGTTCAAATCCCGTACAGGTCACCATTTTGAATATTAATCCTCGTTTTTAACGAGGTTTTATTATAAATTAAAACATTATTATTTTAGTATCAAATATACTTGTTAAGGTAAAAAACTATAATGACAGAATTCTTTTTAAAATTTAATATAATATTATTGATGTATTACTATGAATGAATTATTACTATTATCAATAAAATAAACACTTTACAATGAGTTTACTAATAAATGTAAATATACTTTAAAATTAAATTACTCTTTGATAAAATATTATAGGAGAGTGACTAAATATGAGTAAAGTTGGAACAATGAGTATAGGAGTAAGAACTGGAGTTATTAAAGAAGGAGACAATTTAGCTGAAATAACAGTAAATAGTGTATTATCTGCACTTGATGAATTAAATATGAGTGTTGAAGATAAAGATATAATTGCTGTAACTGAAGCAGTGGTAGGAATTAGTACTGGAAACTATTGTACTATAGATGATATAGCAAAAGATTTAAAAAGTAAAGTGAAAACTAGACATTTAGGAATAGTTTATCCAATACTAAGTAGAAATAGATTTGCAGTACTACTAAGTGCTTTTGCACGTGCTATGGATAAAATTACATTTGTTTTAAGTTATCCATCAGATGAAGTAGGTAATGATATTTTAGATAAAGATAGATTAAGAAACTTAAATATTCCTCTTAATAATTATGTTATGAGTGAAAAAGAATATTCTGAAAAATTCGGAGATTTTAAACATGTATTTACTGGTGTAAATATGGTGGATTTTTATAGAGATTTATGTAAACAAGAAAATTGTGAAGTTGAGTTTGTTTTTTCTAATAATCCTGAAGTAATATTAGATTATACTAAAGAAGTATTATGTGCTGATATTCATACAAGAAATATAACTAAAGAATTAATTAAAAAGAATGGTGGAGTTACTGTTTTAGGATTAGATGATTTATTAACTAATAGTATTAATGGAAGTGGTTATAATTCTAAATATGGACTTTTAGGAAGTAATCGCGCTACTGAAGAAAAGGTAAAATTATTTCCTCAAGATGGACAAAATCTTGTAAATGATATACAAAAGAAAATGTATGAATTAACTAATAAAACTGTTGAAGTTATGATTTATGGAGATGGGGCATTTAAAGATCCAGTAGGAAAAATTTGGGAATTAGCAGACCCTGTAGTAAGTCCTGCATATACTAGTGGATTAGAAGGTTCTCCTAATGAAATTAAACTTAAATATTTATCAGATAATAAGTTTGCTAATTTAAGTGGAGAAGAATTAAATAATAAAATTAAAGAAGAAATAAAGGAAAAATCTAATAATTTAAAAGGTACAATGGCAAGTCAAGGAACTACACCAAGGAGATATACTGATTTAATAGGTAGTTTATGTGACTTAACTAGTGGAAGTGGAGATAAAGGTACTCCAGTAGTATTTATTAAAAATTATTTTAAAAACTATGCAGACTAAAAAAGGGTAAGACATTTCTTACTCTTTTAAAATACTTTCTATTAATAAGTCTATACTTCCCTCATTACTAGAAATTTGTTTCTTAATTTTATTTTTCATAGAATTTAATATAAATGAATAAGTATTTAATAATTTAACTTTTCTTTTTAAACTAATTGGTGTTCTAGCTTTTAAACCAAAATGATTTTTTAAGATATACTTCATATTAAAAACTTCACTACTATTTTGTGGATTAGTCATTATAACAGGTTTTCCCATAAGTAAAGCCTCGTTAATAATACTACTACCAGGTTTAGATATAACTATATCACTTATATTAATAAATGCATATATATCTTTTGAAAAACCAAGTACTAGAGTATTCTTTATATTATTGTTATAAATAAATTCTTCACATTTACTTTTTAATTCTTTATTATTTCCAGTTGAAACTATTAAATTAATATCATAGTTTTTTTTACATACTGCTTTAAAATATTCATAACCCATATCTATATCAGCAAAAAATAAATAATTCTTTTTATCTTTTTTTAAACTATATTTCTTTAAAATAGTATTTTTATCTTCAATACTATCTAAATTAGTATTAATGTTATATGAATAAATATCTTTAGGATTTATTCCTTTTTTTATAAACTCATTTTTAACAATGTCATTTTGTACTATATACTTATCAATTTCTTTAGAATTAATAGTCCATGATTCATGCATAGTATAATCAGTAACAAAATTAATTATTTTACTATTTATTAATTTAGATTTATTATAGTAAGCACTTATATAACTTGCACTATAGTGGGTACATATTATAAGTTCAGGATTTATTTTTTTAAAATAATCTCTAAGATTTGTGCTATCAAAACATTTAATACTGTATTTATAATACTGTTTACTAACTATTTTATTATTCATCACTTTATAGAGTAAACCATTTAATAAACTAATTTTGTAATCTTTAAATAAATAATTATTAAATATATTTATTTTATTATTAAAGTAATTTGATATATCTAGTAAATGAATATCGTATTTGTTTTTATCTAGTAAGTCATACAAATTATAAGCAGTATTTAAACTAAGTTTAGAATAACTTAAGTAACTTATTAACACTCTTTTTTTCATATACATCACATCAATATTATAAAACAATATTGTAAAAAATTCCATAAAAAAACTCACAATTAAGTGAGTAACATTCTTTCTGGTATGGACAAATAGTATATCCGAAACCTTGGGAATAGTTGATAAACAACTAATCACTATAATAATAACATAATTTTTAAATTAATAAAGATTAACTTATAAATTTAGGGAAAAAAGTTGATTTTTAAATTAATTTTGCTATAATATATCTTGACTTTTGTTTTTTTGGGAGGATATATATGGACAAAAACAAATTAATAGAAATTAAGAAAAGATTATTAGCATTAGGATTAGCTGGTGTAATGCTTGGAACTGCTGGTTGTACTAGTAATAAAGATGAAAATGGAGTTCCTAAACGTGTTTCTATTTCTTCTGAATATTCAAATGTAGATGATTATTATAAATATGTAATGCAAAATGGTGAAGCAGTAAAATTATATAATAGTGCAAATGTATATTTACTTTTCAATAAAGAAACATATGAAGTAAGTGAATACATATTTTATAAAAAAAATATTTTATGTGGTTTAGGATGTCATGTTGAGTTATATGATTTGCCAAATGAAAATATGATTGTTTATTCTGATGGTATAAGTACAACATATAATGAAGAATATTATAAATATTTAATAGAAAATAATTATCAAGTTTGTCTTACTGAGGTAAGTGATTATGTTGAAGGTCATACTGGTAAAGAATACTATTCACTTGATGAAATAAGAGAATTAGAACCTCAAATTGCCGAAGGCTTAAAAATAATTAATTCTGCTAAAGTTAAAACAAAATAATAATGTTATTATACATAATTAATAACGGGAATACTATATAATGTAGTATGGATTGACTTTATAATTTGTGCTACAATTTAATTACTCAATGACCAAGGGTTATATGAGTCCTGGAGATGCAACTTTTATTAGCTGTGTTATCTGTTTATACTAAAATGAAAAGCCTCTTAATTTTGATTTAAGAGACTTTTTTGTATTTTAATACATTCTAAATCATCACAAGTTAAACAATTTAAATAATTTTTTATTATTGGAGCAACATATTTAATAAAATATGCTTGAGGTTCTTTCATTCTAATTTTTATTCCATTTATTTTTAGTCAATATGATCTCTTGATCTCTAAATAAATATATTAAATTTTGTATTACTATAATATGATGAAGTATCGAAATCATTTTGATATAATTTTTTAATTTCATTAATAATATTTACCATAATACCATTTTTTCCTTCGGATAGCTTTTGTAAAACATAAAATAACTAATTCAGAAATGAATTAGTTATTTATCAAACTCGAAACTATAAAAGTTCGAGCAGAATTTCTCATGGTACGGACAATAGTATATCCGAAACCTTAGGAATAGTTGATAAACGACTAATCACTAAATTCATTTTACCATAGATATCGTTTATTTCAACATTTTTTAGTTAATTTTTTTGCATTTTTGCGATTCAATGTATACCATTTAATGAATTCATCTGTAGCACTTGTTCTATCATCAGGTCTATTATTTCTTTCTTCATCAGTCATTTCTGCTAGTGTTTTAATACAATTATCTGGTACAAATACATACCACAGATTTGATTTTGCTCGTTTATTTTCATGTCCCCTTAATTCATTTGATAAAGAACCTCTGCTAATTCCAAAAAATTGATAGTATTCATTTCCATCAAAGAAAGTAAGACAATCTAGAAAATAGCAACTTCTATCTGTTACATCTTTCATTGTTTCTAAAAGTTTGCTCACATTAGAACTAACACCACTTCTTTTTACAAAGGCACCTGGATATCCTGGATTATCAGGATAATGTTCTATATAGAAACCTGAGTCGGCAACAAATACAGGACTACCTAATTTTTCGTATGCTTGCCTTGCTTTTTCTTTAGATATAAATTCAATATCATTAACATCTGGCTCATCTAAATCACATTTAAAATAATCAATAGTAATACCAGCATTTTCAAATTTTTCTTTTACTGAAACGTATTTACCATAATTACCAGTTATATAAGTTAAATTTTCCATATTACATTTCTCCTTTAAATTTATATAATTTCTTTACCAAAGTTGGATTATATTCTGGTTGTGTTAAATCTATATTCTTATCTTCAGCTATTTTTTTAGATAAGAAATACATTTGTAAAATTAAATAATATTCCTTCCAAAATATGTTATCACTTAAATCATTTGTATCAAAAACAGATATATTTGAATATTCACCATTAATAGAATCAATTAATAAATCATCTAATTCTTTTAAACCATGTGATAGATAAATTATTCTACTATTTGGATATTGAAATAATAAATTACTTCTTCCATGACAATATGAACCTTTATCATGAATTACTGTTGGTGCTAATCCGACTTCAGTTAAATTAGATTCTAGAACACTTGCAGAAGTTTTTGTTTCATATCCACTCATTATTTGAATTAATGAAGTATCTTTAAAATCTACATTTAATTTATTTATTTTTTCTTTACTTCTTGATAATAATTCTTTTATTTTATCATTTATTCTTTTTATTTCGTTTGAACCTAATTCTAGATTTAGTGAAGTAGTAGAATCAAGAAGTAATGATATTGGTCCTAGACTAGTAGCTAATGATATAAAACTTTTTTCTCTATTATAAAGTTCATTACTCCAAGATACTACTTGATAATTAGATTCTTTTTTATTTTCAGTAATTAAATACTTATTACCTCTAAAATCTAATAATGCTTCACTAATTCCATTAGTATTTCCACTAGCAGAAATGGCAATTAAATTAGAAAACATGCCTCTATTTGCTTTATAAAAGTAATCTCTTGGCTCAATTACCTCACAAATAATTCCAGTTAATCCTAATCTTTCAATAATTAGTTGTAAATAATATGCTATTACTTTAGAACCTCCAGTTGCCATAATTAATGTTGGTTTATTATCTATGGTTAAATCATATAGCATTTCTCTTATATCATTGTATTTGCCTAAATATGGATCATTAACCTGCATTATTCTTTCTTCTAGTTTAGAAAAATTTAATTCTGTAGGTTCAGTATGTGTATGTTTAATCATTATAAAACCTCTCCCTTGCTAATTACATATTAACAAAAGAAGAGGAAATATATATGTCAGTTATAAAAATTTTCTAATATTTTTATTTCTTTAATGCGATTTATATAAAAATGTCTTATCTCTTTTTTTCTCTCACAATATGCAGCGACTCCCCATTCTGATCCAAGTAATATTAAATCGTAAGGATGAATAGTTCTTGCAGAAATCTCTTTTTTATCTTTAGAATAATATTCTATATAACACTTTTTTTTTCTTTGATTGCTTTATTAACTATATTATAAAATTCTTTGTTTTTAATATTAATAGCATTTGGTGTTATAAATCTTTTTGGAACATTTATATTTTGATTTAAGACATATCCACCATATGGACCTTTAATTGTATCTATGTATATGCCTGCTTTTTCTATTTCATCTTTATAAACTCGAATCATTCTGGGACTAACTTCTAATTTTTCAGATAATTCAGATATGCTATATTTTCTGCCTGAACTTAAATATTCAAGCATAGTTAATACATTACTAATTTTAGACATATAGCACCTCCAAACTAATGTAATCTATTATACCATAAAATTAATTTGTTTTATAACTAATTTTTCATTTTTAATTTCTAATTCAGATAATTTAATCTTATTAGATAAATTTTCAATAAAGAATTCATTAGAATAATTGAATATTAAGAAAGTTTTATCTTTGATGATAATTCTATTAGGTTCAATATTAGTTAAATTAGTTTTATCAATCTTTCTTATGTTTCCATTGATAATTGTCGGTGTAGTTTTTGCAAACTCGCATATTAGTTCTAATTTTTTTCTTAATGATTCTTCAATAGGTAATTCTTCTTTAATAATATTTACCATAATACCATTTTTTCTTCTAAGATAGTTTTTAACAACAAAAAAACTAATCCATTTCTGAATTAGTTATTTATTAAACTCGAAACTCAAAAGTTCGAGCAGAATTCCTCTTGGTAGCGACGGGGGGATCGAACCCTCAACCTCACGGGTATGAAAAATAAGCCCTAAATTAAATTACCGTTTATTTTTTATCGTTTCCCTTATTAAATAAGGCTTCGCTCCGATATATATTATAAAATAAAATATAAGTAAATTCAAATAAATATAAATAATTTTATATAAAAATTCCCTAAAATTTCCCTGAATATTTTTTAAGCATTAAATTTATTTTCTTTCTTTTTTT
>OIYG01002955.1_pt1 | contig 10124 bp, 9 predicted proteins | sample 1587861 | NCBI WGS metagenome assembly OIYG01 (sample SAMN03283272) | human gut metagenome | biome: human-associated habitat; material: feces | host: Homo sapiens | place: Peru | collected 2012 | reverse complement strand
CCTTTAGTATATATCATAAGCATCTGTTTTTACAATATGGAAAGTGTAAGAAACAAAAGCAGTTATGATCAAACGTATGAAATTGTAATTATAATGATAATTTGAACGAATGTTCTTTCATGAATGCTATGAGATATAATTAGAATACATCTCATAGCATAGATATTAGAAGATATAGTTATAAATGGATTACGTCATACTTTTACCGACATAGAATTCAATGCTTTTTCATATTCTTCCAAAGAATATTTCTTTAAAATCTGTTCTTTTGTCAGACCCAGATCGATCATATTTTGAATTGCATCAATTCTTCCCTGTTCCAACAACTCTTCAGAGCGTAATTTCAAAATCTTACCACCCATAATCTCACCCAATCCTTTCCTGATCTCATTATCCTCTGGAATAATATAATCCGCAACCTCCTCGATTAAAACAATCATATCCATATAAAGATGTGACTTTTGTTCTTTCTCAGATGTTTCCTCTAACTTTTGGTTGATCTTCCGGAAATCGTCGAGCAGATGCTGCACTTTCTTTAAATCCGTTCCGTTGTGCTTCAAAAAGTGTTCATACCGTAAGATATGATATGGAAGTAAAATCAGCAGCCGTTTTTCAAAAATTCGATCGACCGTGTATTTCTTTGCCTGTATGATCGGAACGCGGTAACGAATTTTCTGACCGTCCGCAAACTTCACAATCGCTTCGTGAAAATCCGGAAGTGAACGGTGATTGCGGATATAAAGTACACATGACTGCGGAAATTCAATTTCCCAGATATCATTTGATTCAAAAGAAGCGTGCTCAATAGCAATTGAAATATCATATTCAAATATGCGTATGACCATCGTTTTGTCTTTTGAGGACTGGCACTCCAGATGATAAATATGGCTGCCGATCCGGATAATCGAGTCCGTGACCACCGTTCCGAATTTTTCATAGTGTTCATTCCGCAATTGTTCAAATGGTTCCTCCTCGCTGTAAGAAGTGTGGAAAACTTCATTGATCAGCGGAATCAGAAGCTGTGGCATTTTCTGTGCAATTGTCCGGAATACATCATCAAAAATCGTGCTGTGTTCTGTAGTGTTTTTCTCGTTGGCATCTGACAGCGGAGCTGCCACAATGTCAGTGTTCCCCATGTAGTATCCTGCCTTTCCTTTAGTATATATCAAAACAACATAGTTTTACAACCGAAAAAAACGGGAAAACCGAGTCGTTTTTGATCCTGTATTGAATTAAAATTCCAGTGGATAAACGAGCGAATGACTCATCAGATTTGGAATTATATGTGTTAAAGACAGAATATCTTATTTGCATGCAGAAATCAACTATAAATACCAAAAAGTTGAGAATCTGTACCAGTGGTCAATAATCCGCTGGCAGGGTGACCAAAAAAGAGGCCACAACCATGACAGGATATGACCTCTCTTTAAAAATTGTTTCCTGAATGTTATATCTTCATTGTAAGCTGAATCCGTTGCTTTTTCACATCCACACTCAGAACTTTCACTTCCACGATATCCCCGACGCTGACGACCTCCAGCGGATGCTTGATAAAGCGGTCACACATCTGCGAGATATGTACCAGACCATCCTGATGGACTCCGATATCAACAAAGGCACCGAAATCAATGACATTGCGCACGGTTCCTTTTAAAACCATGCCCGGTGTCAGATCCTTGATCTCCAGTACATCGCTGCGCAGGATTGGTTTTGGCATATCCTCGCGGGGATCGCGCGCCGGGGATTCCAGTTCCTTTACGATATCACGAAGCGTCAGCTCGCCGATTTCAAGTTCCTGTGCCAGTTTTTTGTAATCCCGGATTTTTTTGGAGATCCCTGCTACATTGCGGCTGGTAACATCGGAGAGAGTATAGCCAAGCGATTCGAGAAGCTTCTTGGTCGCTGCATAGGATTCCGGGTGAACGCCGGTGGCATCCAGCGGATTTTTGCCATCACTGATGCGCAGGAAACCGGCACACTGTTCGTATGCCTTCGGACCGAGCTTGGCTACTTTCAGAAGCTGGGAACGGGAGGCAAATTTTCCGTTTTCTTCGCGGTAGAGGACAATATTTTTGGCAATGGCTTTGCTCACACCGGAGACATATTCCAGCAGGGAAGCAGAGGCAGTATTTAGATCCACCCCAACGCGGTTGACACAGTCTTCTACGACCCCATCGAGTGCTTCGGTCAGCTTCTTCTGGTTCATGTCATGCTGGTACTGTCCGACACCAATGGATTTCGGATCGATTTTTACCAGCTCTGCGAGTGGGTCCTGCAGGCGGCGCGCCATGGATGCGGCACTTCGCTGTCCGACATCAAACTGCGGGAATTCTTCGGTTGCCAGCTTGCTGGCAGAGTATACGGAGGCACCGGCTTCGTTTACGATGATGTATTGTACCGGTTCCGGAATCTCTTTGAGAAGCTGTACGATGATCTGCTCGGATTCGCGGGAAGCAGTGCCGTTTCCAAGGGAGATTAACGTAATATGGTATTTGGAAATCAGTTTTTTCAGTACCGCTTTGGCTTCGTCCACGCGGTTTTGCGGGGCAGTCGGATAGATTACGGTAGTATCAAGTACTTTTCCGGTCGGATCCACCACAGCGAGCTTGCATCCGGTACGGAATGCCGGGTCCCAGCCAAGTACAACCTGACCGGCGATTGGAGGCTGCATCAGAAGCTGTTCTAAGTTTTTGCCAAATACACGGATGGCACCGTCTTCGGCTTTTTCGAACAGATCGTTTCGGATTTCGCGCTCAATGGCAGGTGCAATCAGTCGGTTGTAAGCATCTTCTGTAACTTCATGCAGTACAGCTGCTGTGGGAGCAGAAGGTGCGGTGATGAGTTTACGGTCGAGATAGGAAAGAATCCGGTCCACGGGTGCATCAATTTTTACTGTGAGGAATTTCTCTTTTTCTCCGCGGCTGATGGCAAGAATCCGGTGTCCGGCAAGCTTTGAAAGACTTTCGCTGAATTCATAATACATCTCATAGACGGATTCGGCTTCGGGATCTTTTGCAGCGGATAAAAGCTGTCCGTGCTTCATAGTCAGTTCCCGGATATGGGTACGGAAATCGGCATTGTCGGAGACCGACTCTGCAAGGATATCTTTTGCACCGTTTAAGGCATCTTCTGCGGTGGAAACTTCTTTTTCCGGGTTTATATAGTTTTCGGCTTCCTCCAGAGGAGAAACTGTCATTTTCTGAAGAAGGATCAGGTTGGCGAGTGGTTCTAAGCCTTTTTCTTTTGCAATGGTTGCACGGGTACGGCGCTTCGGACGGTACGGGCGGTACAGATCATCCACTGCAACCTGTGTTTCGGCCGCGAGAATCTGTGTACGCAGTTCCTCCGTCAGTTTTCCCTGTTCTTCAATGGAGGCCAGTACGGTCTGTTTTTTGTCCTCCAGATTTCGCAGATACACCAGACGGTCATAGAGATTTCGTAAAATTTCATCACTCAATGCTCCGGTAGCTTCTTTCCGGTACCGGGCAATAAAAGGAATGGTGCATCCTTCGTCGATCAGTTTTACGGCAGCGGAGGCCTGTTCTTTCCGGATGCCGAGTTCTTCCGCAATTTTTGTATTAATATCCATAAATTTTCCCCTTAATAGTCCTTTCCTGTCAAATAATACTTTCCCTATTATATATGAAATGTTACAATAAAAGCAATCCTAAAAAGAAAGGAAAACGTATTATGGATATGTATGGATCATCTTATCAACCAAATCCGAATCAGCCGTATCGCAGCCGGAGATCTGCACGCATGGAGGCAGCTTCCCTGATACTTGGATCAATTGCATTACTAAGCTGCACCTGTCTGTATCTTGCTGTGCCGTGTGGGGCGCTGGCGGTTATTTTTGCAACACTTTCCCGCGGAGGCATGATGTCCTATACTTCGAAAGCACAGATCGGAATGATCCTGGGGATCATTGCATTAATTGCAACAATTGTACTGTATGCATCCGTTCTGGGGTATGCCATCCATCAGTATGGAAGTATCGATGGATTTTTAAAGGCCTATTCTGATATGCAGGGCATGGATTATAATGAACTGATGAAGCAGTTTATGGCAAAATAAAAAGATTGTTGCATCTGCATAGCCATGCTATAATGAGAAAAGCAATCAGTTACAGAAACGGAGTATAAACAAATGAACCTACCTTGCAAAGAATTAAAACGAATCGCAAGAGACAATTTAAATGGAAATTATAAAATACCAATGGGAGCTTTTCTTGCCGCCACACTGATTCCTTTGGCGGTAGAACTCCCATTTTCCATGTTGCAGAAAGATGCACAGCCGCTTCCGGTGACGATCATGTTTTATGTGGCGGAATTTCTGATCACACTTTTAAGCATGGTATTGTCTGTCGGAATCCTTCAGCTTCATCTGTCACTTGCACGGAAAAAAGAAATGACACTTGGCATGGTATTTTACGGGTTTAAAAATCACCCGGATCGTTATATCATTGCAGGACTGCTTTTGATTATTGCAACGCTGATCAGCTGTATTCCTGTGATCACAGGTGCTGTGTTATTTTTTGTCCTGGACAAGTCGCCTGCGGCGATTGCAGTACTGGTGATACTTGGTATTGTGAGCACGATCCTGGCAGTTTTCGTGCAGATGTGGTATGCACTGGCATTGTATCTGCTTTTGGATCATCCGCAGATGAAGGCACGCGAATCATTAAAGATCAGCCGTCAGATCATGAAGGGAAATAAAGGAAGACTATTTTATATTTATCTGAGCTTTATCGGATTGCAGATACTGTGTCTGCTGTCTTTAGGCATCGGGTCACTCTGGGTATATCCATACCAGTCACAGACACTGGTTATTTTTTATCTGGATGTGGTCGGGGAGATCCCAGCAAACATAAGCTAATGCTCCGGCTGATTGCCGGATATTAGAATATACTATTATTAGGAGGAGTTTTTCATAATGAACCAACAAAAAGACATTATAAGAGATGCCAGGGTTTTGGGCACGCCGAAAATGCTGCTGCTTGGTCTGCAGCATATGTTCGCTATGTTCGGAGCGACAATTCTTGTACCGATTCTGGTAAACAGCTATTTTCAGAGTACCTCACAGGTATTGTCCGTACAGGTGACATTGTTCTGTGCAGGATTCGGTACCTTGTTTTTCCATCTGTGTACCAAATTTAAGGTTCCTGCTTTTCTGGGATCTTCATTTGCTTTTCTGGGAGGCTTTTCCAGCGTTGCGGCACTGGATACCGGGATATTTGCCAATATGGCAGATAAAGAAAAACTGCAGTATGCGTGTGGCGGAATTGTTGTGGCAGGATTGTTGTATCTGATCCTTGCACTGATCATCCGGTGCGTTGGCGTAAAACGTGTGATGCGTTTCCTTCCACCGGTGGTAACCGGCCCGATCATTATCTGTATCGGACTGAGCCTTGCACCGTCTGCGGTCAGCAATGCATCCACAAACTGGCTCATTGCAATTGTGGCACTGGCGGTCATCATTATTTTCAATATCTGGGGAAAAGGAATGTTCAAGATTATTCCGATTCTTCTCGGTGTAGTGATTTCGTATGTGTTCGCACTGGTTCTGCAGGGACTTGGTTTTACGAATCCGGACGGATCTGTTATTTTAAATTTTTCCGGCGTTTCCTCGGCGGCTGTTGTCGGACTTCCACCGTTTATCCTGCCGAAATTTAATCTTACAGCGATTCTTATCATGGCACCGATTGCCATTGCGACCATGATGGAGCATATCGGAGATATTTCCGCGATTTCTGCAACGGTAGGACAGAACTTTATTGAGGACCCGGGATTGCATCGTACCCTGATCGGTGATGGAATTGCAACTTCCATTTCTGCAATGATCGGAGGACCCGCAAATACAACCTATGGAGAGAACACAGGCGTTCTGGAGTTGTCCCGTGTACATGATCCGAAGGTTGTCCGTCTTGCGGCATGTTATGCGATCGTTTTAAGTTTTATCCCGAAAGTAGCAGAGATTATTGCTTCGATGCCGGCATCCATTATTGGCGGTGTCAGCTTTATTCTTTATGGTATGATTTCTGCTATCGGTGTAAGGAATGTGGTTGAAAACCATGTGGATTTCACCAAGTCCAGAAACCTCATTATTGCAGGTGTGATCTTAGTTTCCGGTCTCGGATTCTCAGATGGACTGACCTTTACGATCGGAAGCACTTCCATTACCCTGACATCCCTTGCCATCGCAGCGATTGCCGGAATCGTGCTCAATGCGATTCTGCCGGGAAATGATTATGCATTTGGAAAAGACCCGGAAGGAGATGCATCTCGCGGTGTGGATCTGCGTCCGCATGAGCTGGAGCAGGAACTGAAAAATCAGAAATAGAATGTTTATCCAAGAAGTGCAATGCCAAAGACGGCCAGGACGAGATTTTTGACCAGCCAGTTGAGCAGTACAATGGCAAGCGCGATCCACAGATAAATATCACGATAATGCATCCCGATGGCAAAACGTCCGCGGGATGCTTTTTCTATGGTCTGGGACAGCATAAACCAGCCGAAAAAGACAGCGGTATACACAACAATCGGATGGTAAAAGAAAGAGCGCATAATATGTCCGTGCAGCAGGGCATGAATTGCGCGTGTGCCGCCGCATCCGGGGCAGTAGTATCCGGTCAGATTGTGCAGGACACAGCCATCCGGAGGGAATATCCACAGGAAATAACCGCTTTTCCATGCAAGTCCGAGTACGAATGCGAGAATAAGACATACCCAGCCAATGATATAAAAAGAAAAATCTAAAGTTTTGTCCGTGCGTAATATATTTGAAATCTTCATGGAAATTATGTTAGCAAATGAATGGGAAAAAGTCCAGATGGTGTTGACATTTTCGGACAATGTGAATATAATAACGGTGAAAAATAAAGAAGGAATTCTTCGGGGCAGGGTGCTGCGGATGACGCATATTCCCGACCGACGGTATAGTCCGTGAACTGCTTTTTGCAGCCGAACCGGTGAGATTCCGGTACCGACAGTATAGTCTGGATGAGAGAAGAAAAAGTGCAAATCAATGTTTGCACTGTTGACTGTATGAAGTAAACCCCGATAGAGAAGTCTATCGGGGATTTATTTTTTTGAATAATATATGCAGGCAACACTCCTCTGGAATTCCGTTGATTCTGAAAGGAGAGTTATTATGAGTGAACAGACAAAGACAGCAGTAAAGCAGGGAGGCATGAATACAAAAGTACGCTATATTACGGTTACAGCGATGCTTTCTGCCGTAGCGTTCGTGCTTATGTATCTGGAGATTGCCATTCCGATCATGCCATCATTTATCAAATTTGATTTTTCGGATCTGCCGGCACTACTTGGAAGCTTTGCGCTCGGACCAGTGTGTGGGGTATTGATCTGTCTGATCAAGAACGTTCTCCATCTGGCATTTTCAAACAGTATGTTTGTTGGAGAACTTTCCAATTTTATTCTCGGAGCCGTGTTTGTGGCAATTGCAGGTAATATCTACAAACATAAAAAGACCAAAAAGAGTGCGGTAGTCAGTGGTCTGGTTGCAGCATTGGTCATGGGAATAGTCAGTGTGTTTTCCAATTATTTTGTGGTTTACCCGGTATATTACAAGGCTGGTATGGCAGAGGAAGCCATCCTGCAGATGTATCAGGCAATTGCACCATCCATGAAAAGTGTACTGCAGTGCCTGATCTGCTTTAATCTTCCATTTACAATTGTAAAAGGACTGATTGCAGTTGTCATCTGTATGTTGATTTACAAACCGTTATCTCCAATTTTAAAAGGACGTTTAAGTGAATGACATCGCCTCTGGTGATTTTTCATGGTGGCTGTGCTTTTTAGCATAGCCACTTTTAATGTTAAGGAGAGTTAAAAGAGAACATGATAAAACTCCTCATTGCCATAACTCCAAAAATACGGTAAAATATTAGCAAATCCGTAAGACACAAGGAGTAACAGTTACCATGCAGTTTAAGAAAACACTGGAAATCAAGGCAAATCATAAGCAGATGGTAATCAATGTCACAGATATCCTATATATTAAGGCATCGGTGAATGACTGTTACATTCATGTGACAAGCGGAAGCGTATATAAGACCAGAAGCACCTTAGAGGCAATGGAGGCACAGGTCGGGGAATATTTTCTGAAAGTACACCGTACCTATCTGGTGTGTATCATGGCAATCCATGCACTAGAAGATACGCTGACACTTATCAACGGAGAAGAGTTAAACTATGCAACCCGCAGGAAAAAAGAAATCCTTGCCCAGCTGAAGGAAAAGCAGAAAAAACTGATTGAGGGCTTTGCCATGCCGAATACACCAAAGACACCGGAAGAGTATCATGCGTTTTATCGGAGCTTTGATCAGATGCCATTTGCCTTTACGGATATCGAGATGGTATTCAATGAGGACAGGCATGCAGTGGACTGGATCTTCCGCTATGGCAATGAGAAGCTGGCAGAGGTGGAGCATGTACCATTGACCGGACTGATCGGGAATACCTTCGGCAGTATCTTCTCCAATATGGACGATAAATGGCTGTGTACCTACGAACGGGCAACGCTGTATGGAGAACATCTTGAAATTATGGCTTACAGTCCGGAGATAGATACCGAACTTAAGATTATCTGTTTCCCGACATTTCCGGGACACTGCGGATGCATGTTATTCCCATTGGATGAGATACACTGTGCACAAAAACAGGATGAGCTGTCGCAGATATGGAAGGATTACCTGTTAACGCAGGAATAAATGCTGTGACGAACTGAATAAATGGACTAAAAATGCCGTTTCATCACAAAAAAAGTGGTGAGATGGCATTTTTTAGAGAAAGATAATCATATTTTCACTGAATATTTTGGCCTTTTTGGGCTATAATTTTCAATGATAACTTAAAAAACTGATAGATAACATATATAATATTGATTGTAAAAGCCTAAATGGGCAGAAATTTTCAATGAAATCGCTTTTCTCAGAAGTGTATATTAAGGACATTGTTGAACGAAAGAGAATCGAAAGGCAGGATGTTCTGGAGCAGGTTTTAGATTTGCTCTGTTCATCGGTAGGTTCATTAACAAATCCGACTAAAATTGCGAATACTCTGAAATCTAAACAAGAGGGCGGTGTGTCTGCCAATACGATTCGGGCATACATCGGGCATTTGGAGGATGCGTTCCTTTTTTCAGAAAGTAAGCGATATGATGTAAAAGGGAAATCCTATTTTGATTCGCCAAATAAATATTACTGCGAGGATATTGGACTTAGAAATGCAAGAATAGGTTTTCGTCAGCAGGAAATGACGCATATAATGGAGAACATCCTATATAATGAGTTAAATATCAGACAGTTTTCCGTTGATGTTGGTGTTGTTTATGCAAGGACACTCAGTGAAAAAGGCAATTCAATTCGCACTCCAAGAGAAATTGATTTTGTCGTAAATTCAGGAGGAAAACGAACTTATATTCAGTCAGCGTATGCGATGCCTACGGATGAAAAAGCAGAAGTAGAACTCAGACCATTTACGCTTACAGGAGATTCTTTTCCTAAAATTGTTGTAAGGAAAGATATTGGAAAGCGTTGGTATGATGATAATGGTATTTTAAATATCAATGTGATTGATTTTCTTTTGGATAAGGAACTTATATAAAAAGAGCATATAGCGATTATTGGAGGAAGATAAGGGCGTACAAGATATACGAAAGCAGAATTGGAAGAAATATTGTGACGAACTGCATAAATGGGCTGAAAAATGTCATTTCATCACAAATAAGTGGTGAGATGGCATCTTTTATGAGAAATTTTATGTGAAAAATAAACAAATTGTCACATAAACCTTGAATAAAATAAGGGGGGTATGGTAAAATATTTCCAAATGTATGATAGAGAATTTTCTATCAATGACATATAAGATAGACGCAGATGATAGGATACACGAACTGCCATACGGCTGCGAGCCAAAAGCAGTTTAATCCACAGCTATAAGAGAGGAGGCATTTTATGAGGAAAAAGATAAGCCGGATAAAAAGAGGTCTGGCAGTAATGCTATCTGTCTATATGGTATTCGGTATGGCACCGATTCAAGCAGGAGCAGAGGAAAATGATTCAGAAATTGCAGTGCAGGCAAATGATAGTGCTGGAAAGACTG
>OIYG01002954.1_pt1 | contig 10132 bp, 18 predicted proteins | sample 1587861 | NCBI WGS metagenome assembly OIYG01 (sample SAMN03283272) | human gut metagenome | biome: human-associated habitat; material: feces | host: Homo sapiens | place: Peru | collected 2012 | reverse complement strand
GAGGTGTTCGTGGACACGAACAGCAAGATGTTCACCGATGTGCAGCCCTCCACCATCTGCTGGATGAGCCACAACGACTACATCGAGCAGGCAGCACCTGGTTTCAAGATCACCGCCCATACGGTCAACTGCCCGGTGGCCGCGGCCGAAAATGCCGAAAAAGGTCTGTATGCCGTGCAGTTCCATCCGGAAGTGCTGCACACGGCCGAGGGCAAGAAGATGCTGCGCAACTTTGTGTACAACGTCTGCGGCTGCTCCGGCGACTGGAAGATGGACTCCTTTGTGGAGAACAACGTCCAGGCTCTCCGGGAGCGCATCGGCGATGGCAAGGTGCTGTGCGCCCTGTCCGGCGGCGTGGACTCCTCGGTGCTGGCTGCCATGCTGGCCAAGGCCATTGGCAAGCAGCTCACCTGCGTGTTCGTGGACCACGGCCTGCTGCGCAAGAACGAGAAGGAAGAGGTTTGCTCCGTATTCGGCCCCGGCAACGCCAACGGTTTTGACATCAACTTCATCTGCGTGGACGCCCGGGACCGCTACTTCAGCAAGCTGAAGGGCGTCACCGAGCCGGAGCGCAAGCGCAAGATCATCGGCGAGGAGTTCATCCGGGTCTTTGAGGAGCAGGCAAAGCAGATCGGCAAGGTAGACTTCCTGGCACAGGGCACCATCTACCCCGACGTGGTGGAAAGCGGCCTAGGCGGCGAGTCCACCGTCATCAAGAGCCACCACAACGTAGGCGGCCTCCCCGACACCGTGGACTTCAAGGAACTGGTGGAGCCCCTGCGGAACCTGTTCAAGGACGAGGTGCGTCAGGCCGGCCGTGAGCTGGGCCTGCCCGAATATCTGGTCAGCCGCCAGCCGTTCCCTGGCCCGGGTCTGGGCATCCGCATCATCGGCGAAGTGACCCCGGAGAAGGTGGCTATCGTGCAGGACGCTGATGCCATCTGGCGCGAGGAAATCGCTAAGGCCGGTCTGGATAAGGAAATCAGCCAGTATTATGCAGCCCTGACCAACATGCACAGCGTGGGCGTCATGGGCGACGAGCGCACCTATGACTACGCAGTGGCCCTCCGTGCCGTCACCACCACCGACTTCATGACTGCCGAAAGCTATGACATGCCCTGGAGTGTTCTGGGCACCGTCACCAGCCGCATCGTCAACGAGGTCAAGCACGTCAATCGCGTGTTCTACGACTGCACCGGTAAACCGCCGGCCACGATCGAGCTCGAGTAATAAAAATCTGCCTTCCGGCTTTTTAAACCCTCACAAAATAGAACAGAACAACGTATAAAAACGGCCCCACTTTCAAGATTTTTCGCTTGAAGGTGGGGCTTTTTTGCGTCCAAAGTAACAGAAAAGTAACACCCGAGGCAGAATCAAACCAGTATCACGGTTTCTTTTCCCCTGGGAAGGCCAGAGCTTCCAGCCGGTCCGCGACGTTGTTTGTCCTGTCTGGGTATAGGTGGGCGTAGGTGCCAAGCGTGGTCGAAACCTTTTCATGCCCAAGGCGCTGCTGTACCAGAAGCTCAAAGCCGTGCTGGACAAGCGCGGCGTTGACCCGCGTGTCTATGAGCTGCTTTGCATCTACATCGACGTGATGGAGGACGGCTTGCCGCTGGGCTACCAGACGAGCCAGCTTTTCGCCCTCATGTTTTTGGACGAGTTCGACCACATCATCAAAGAAAAGTACCGCATCAAATACTATGGCCGATACATGGATGATTTCTACATCATCTGTTCGGACAAGAAGAAATTGCAGTGCATTCTCCGGGATGTTCGGGCGCTCATGGACAGTTACGGCCTTGAGCTGAACCAGAAAACCGCCATTTTCCCGCTGCGGAACGGTATTGATTTTCTGGGATTCCATAGCTACCTGACCGACACCGGCGCGGTCATCCAAAAGCTGCGCCGGGATAGCTCCAAGCGGATGAAGAACAAGATCAGATATTGGGAGACGGCATACCCCGCAGGCGAAGTGACCAAGCAGGAAATCCTGCGGAGCTTTGATGCGTGGGATGCCCATGCCGCCCATGGTGATACTTACTCTTTACGCCGCAAGTACGCTGACCGGCTCGAAAAATTGCTTGACTGTAAAATCCCTATCCATCGAAAAATCAACTCGAACAAACTCGCGCGTGACAGACGGCGGGCGAGGCAATGCCGCTGCATCTACAAGAAGCAGCACAAAGCCCTGTCCCTCTCTGTATCGCAGAACACGCGGCCCGCGGAGATCATGCCGTGGGCCTGAACGAAAACAAGGAGGTAACAATGGCAAACGTAAAACTGGGCACGAAAGCCGTTGGCAGCATTGTCAAAATCAAAGTCAACGGCGCGTCCAAAGATTTTATTGTTGTGCAGCAGGGCAACCCGAACACCAGCACCTATGATTCGAGTTGCAATGGAACGTGGCTGCTGATGAAGGACATCTACACCACGTCCACGTTCGGCAACAATAACTCCTACAAGGATTCCAGCATCCACACATACCTGAACGGAACGTTCTACAACCTCATCGACAGCAACATCCGGGCGGCTATTAAGCAGGCGAAAATCCCGTACCAGAACGGCACTGGTTCCGGCGGCAGCCTTGCCACCGGCTCCAACGGCCTGAGCACGAAAGTATTCCTGCTGTCTGGTTATGAGGTTGGTTGGACGACCAGCGACAACGGCTATTTCCCGAAGGACGGTGTGAGGCTGGCATACTTTGGCAACAGCTCCAGCGGTAACAGCAAGCGCAAGGAAACCGTCAGCACGTCCGCAACCTTTACCAAGGCCGTCCATGCCGCAAGCGTGACGCTGGCTGAACCGCTGGCCGTTGAGGGCGACATTACCGTTGCCGTGCTTCAGGTGACCGGCTCCATCCCGGATGATGCAAAGTTCAAGGCTGAGGTCACGAACAACGCCAACGACCCGTCGCCGGTCTGGCAGGATGCCACGGTCGAAGTCCAGAAGGGCGTGAACATTGTGTTCACCAACAGCACGGCGACCAACGGCGCAGCGTTCAACTTCCGCGTTTCCGTCAGCCGCGGTGCATCCGGCACCGGCGGCTACATCGAGGCCGTTTCCGGCGCATTCCAGTAAGGAGGGGAGCACCATGATTCAGTGGAAGAAAGACAATCTGCCCACCCGGCAGGAGAAGGAAACTGCCGCCAAGAAGCAGCAGGAGCATGAGCATCTGCCGGAGCGGGTGGCTGAAATGGAAGATGCCCTGTGCGAACAGGACGCAGCCAACGACGAGCGCATGAGCAACATCGAGCAGGCTCTTTGCGATCTGGATGAAGCCATCAACGCCAACAAGGAATAAGGAGGTAAAGAACTATGGATAAGATTTGGGCAAACCGTTTGATCGCTGGCACTAAGACTTGGGCTGAAATGCCCATCAGCCGCCGCGTCGCCGTCAAGAAGGTTCTGGCCGAGCGCGTGGAAAGCGGTGAAATTACCGCCGACGACTACAAGGACATCACGGGCGAAGACTATGCAGCATAAAAGCTGGCCCGATCTGTGCGAAAGCCTGCTGGACAGGCTTGAAGCCAAGGGCGAGAGAACCACCACCGAACGGGCCGAGTTCGGCGTTCTGATGGTGGACTGCTGCATGAGGAATTGCGGCGCGGACTTGCGCCCGAAATCCGAGCAGACGGGAGGTGATACCTGAAATGAGCCTAAAAGCAATTTGGGAAGCGTGGGGGCCTGCCATCGTTACCCCTGCGCTTTTAGTCATTATGACCCTCATCGAGATCACCCCCATCAAAATCAACCCGTGGTCGGCCATCATCCGCTTTGTTGGTCGTCGCCTGAATGCCGATGTGACGGCCCGCCTCGACACGATGCAGCAGTGCCAGAACGAAACGCGGCAAAGACTGGACGAGCACATCAAAAAGGACGACGCTCAGACCGCCAGCCTTTGGAGAACGCAGATCCTCAGATTTAACGACGAACTGATTCATGACAGGCGGCACACCAAAGAACACTTTGATGAAGTGCTTGACACCATCAAGGACTATGAAGATTTTTGCCATGCGCACGACGACTTTCCCAACGGCAAGTGTGTCCATGCCATCGACAACATCAACCGCGTATACGACGAGCTTTTGGAAAGTCACGATTTTCTGTGAACAATCGTCTAACCTCTGCCGCATTTTAGACGAAACCGCAAACTATTAGACGAAAGGAGCTAAAAAATGATTTACAGATACCTGGACGCCAGCCGGTGGCAGAGGGCCATCGACTGGGACGCCGTGAAGCGTAGCGGGAAGGTTGACGGTGCGATCCTGAAAACCGTTTCCACCAATAAGAACTTCGGCGGTGTCTACATTGACCCCCAGTTTGAGCGCAACTATGCAGAGTGCGTCCGCTTGGGTATCCCGGTTGGCGCCTACTATTACACCTACGCCCAGAACGAGGCCGCCCGGGCCGTTGAGCTGGCAAAGGTGAAGCAGGCGTTGAAGGGAAAAACCTTCCAGCTGCCTGTCGCGGTGGACGTGGAGGACAACAAGCTGAAACCCATCCCCGCCAAGGAACTGTCTGCCCTGGTGGCGGGCGCAGCCAAGCAGATCGAGGCCTGGGGCCTTTACGCCATGGTCTACACCTATACCAGCTACGCAAACACGGAGCTTGACATGGACGCCCTGAAAGCCTTTGACCTGTGGATCGCAGACTACCGCGGCAAGCGCCCCGCCCGCAAGCATGGAATCTGGCAGTATACCAGCGAGGGCACCATCCCCGGCATTATCGGCAACGTGGACCTGAACCACGCCTATAAGAACTACCCGGCCATCATCCAGAGGGCCGGGCTTTCTGTTATCCGCTAAATTTGAAAGGAGTACACCATGAAAGAGATTTTGACCCAGCTTCTTTTCGCCGCCCTGACCATCTGCTCCCCCCTTGTGACCGCTTACATCCACAAGGCCGCTGCTGCCATTGACGCCTCCACGGCCGAGAAGGTGAAGAACGAAACCATCCAGCGCGTATGCCACGAGATCACCGACGCCGTGGCAAACGCTGTGGCAGCCATGAACCAGACCTATGTAAACGACCTGAAAGCGTCCGGCTCTTTCGACAAAGACGCCCAGGCCAAGGCTCTGAACGGCGCCATTTCCGCAGCAATTAAGAGCTTGAGCAAGGACGCGCTGGACTACATCAAGGAAATTTCCGGCGACGACACCGTGGGTTATCTGACTACCCGCATCCAGGCCCAGATTGACCTTAACAAGGCGGCCAAGGCTGCGCAGCAGTAATACCCGCATGAACCACACCTAAAAGCACACGAAAGCCCCACTTCTGGCAGTACGCTGGAAGTGGGGCTTTTTCTTTTTGCCTAAAAATAATCTAAAAGCGCAAAATTCCCTCTTGACTTATAAACCGATGCGGTTTATAATAAAGGCGTAGAGAACAGCAACACACAACAACAGGAGGGCAAAACCATGAACGCACTTTCCATTAACATTCCGGCCAACTTCATTGCAAGCTGCGAAAGCACCTTGAAGCGGTACAACGCAGCCAAGACCGACGCAGAGCGCCGGGCCGTTCTGGACCGCCAGACGGTGCAGGGCCTTTGGTGGGCGATTGGCTTTGTCAGCAAGATTCCTGCCGCTTGCATGAGCGAAAAGGAACTGAACCACGCAATCCGGCTCACCCGTTTCCGCGGGGCTGTGTGCCCGGTATTCCAGGCATGAGAGGAGAGGAACAGACCATGAAAACCAGCACCTTCAACCGTATTTTCGAGAACGCCCGCTCTGTGAACATCCAGAGCAACGAATGGTTCAATTACGCCGGGTTCTTCTGGATGCAGTGCACCGAAAAGCAGCTGGCAAAAATGCGGATGCTGCTTAAAGCACAGGGCTGCAAGACGACCGTGAAGAACGGTGAAGAATGGTATATTCTGAACAGTGGGACGCTGATTAAGGTGCACTAAGGCAGGGAGGACACAACCATGATGCTGAATGTGACAGAGGCCGATTACGAGAACTGGCGCGACGATCTGCGCTGCGGAGGCCAAGAGGAGTACGACAATCAATACACCGCAGCTTCCCTTTATGCGGGAGGCTGGCGAGCAGACGCCTTTCCTGATCTGGTTGAACAGTTCCACATGACAAGCGAGGAAGCCGAGAGAATTTGCAGTGAACTGCTTGAAATCGAGCAGAAGGAAGAAAACAAGGAGGACTAAGCCATGAAGAACGTTATTTTTACCTACGACACCATCCAGAACGGCGAGCGCGGCGAGGCCAGCGCAATGATCCTGGTAGAGGACGCCCAGGCCTGGGCGCTTCAATCTGCCTTTAGTGGAAAGGACAACACCAAGGCAGGGTATTTTCTGAGAGAGCGCGGAATTGGCTTTTGCTGGAGCTGCGAGCACCTCCGTGGCCGCAGTTACGTTGAGAACAGCATTAAGAGCGTGGAAGTGAAGGAGGCGTGAACGATGAAAAAGGAAGCGCTGAAGCCTTGCCCTTTCTGCGGGCAGGAGCATACGACCATCACTGAATCTAATACTGAGGGCATTCGGATTAGATGCCCGAAATGCAATATCACATTTACCCGCGATTTTTATGAACATCGCGGGGAATTGGGCAGGCAACGAACCATTGAAGCGTGGAATACTCGCCCTGAATAACCCCGCCTGACGATGGCCCGAGGAAAGGGCCGAAACCACCCGGCAGCCAGCCGGGCAAGGTCGCGGGAACCATACCGCAGAGAGGAGCGCAGAGCATGGACAGGATTAAATTTTTCAACCAGCAGTTGAACGGCCAGATCGTTATGTCGGAACTTGAAGCGGAGCACCTGGCCGATTCAATCCGGCTGCTTTCTGCTGGCGAGGACCCGACGACCTGGGCCGAAGAGGTGGCCGTTCACGCTGCCACGCTGGCCCAGGTGACAGCCAGCCTCACCGCGCTGCGGAAGGTGGCGCACGATTCGGAAATTTTGATGGAGCGGGAGGAAAAGGCATGAGCGAAAAAACGATTTACAAGACCCTGGCGCCTTTCTTCGATGCCGTGGACGGCACCGAAGAAAAGGCCTTGAAGTTCACGGCCCCGGGCTATATGGATCTGTGCATCGAGGCCCTGGGCTACAATGACCACGAGGGCCGCCCAGTGTATTCCGTGGCCCACTATGGGGAGCAGAACGGCGACCTTATGCGGGACCCGGATGTGACCATGGGCGTTGACCGGGAAGCCGGTACCGTGGAGCCGCTTACATACCAGAACGACTACATCGGCCGCTATTGGGAAGTTTACAAAGACTATGTGGACGGGAAGCCAACAAAATACTACCCGGCCATGAAAAAAGACCTTGCCGCCATGGTGACGGCCTGGGCGAAGAACATAAAGGCCCAGGGTTTCGACCCTGCGGTCCATGCGTAAGGAGGAACAAAAATGAAGAAGATCAACGAAAAGCAGCTTGACCGAATCCGTGGTGCCTTGTACGGCGTGGCCGTAGGCGATGCCCTGGGCGGCCCTCTGGAATTTATGAGCGACCGGCAGATCCGCGACGCATACGGCCGCGTTACCGACATGATCGGCGGCGGCTGGCTGAACTTGAAGCCTGGCGAGGTGACGGACGACACGCAAATGACCCTTTGCGTTGCCCGCGGCATCCTGGATGCCCTGGAAGGGGACAACGGCCTGGATCTGGTCGCTTCTGTGGGACAGCAGTTTATTGCATGGGCTGACAGCAAGCCGAAGGACATTGGCGGCGCCTGCTCCCATAGCATTGCCGTTGCAAAACGCCTGGGCCGTATTCGCTGGAAGGGCGTTCCCACGGCTGCGGACTGGGAGGAGGCCGCACGACAGACCAGGCGGGACGGTGGCCGCCCGGTGGAGGGCAACGGCGCTCTGATGCGCACCGTATACCCTGGCCTTTATTGCAGCACGAAGGGCGGCGCAGAGATGCAGGCAAGGGCGTTTGCTGAAATGACCCACCGCGGGGACAAGTCAACAGAGGCTTGCGTTTTATATACGAGAATGGTATATTTACTTACAGAAGCGGTTAATAAGTACCAGGACGGCAACGTGGCCGACTTCCTGCACGAGTGCTTGAAGGGCACGTTCTACGACGCGTCCGTGGAGAAGCCCGCGACGTATGCAGCGGGCGGCTATGTGGCGGACAGTATGTGCACCGCCGTGAGCTGCCTTGCACACGCCCAGACCTTCGAGGAAGCCGTCTGCGCGGCCGCAAACCTGGGCGGCGATGCCGACACCAATGCGGCTATTACCGGCGGCCTGGCGGGCGCCTGGTTTGGCTTCTCGGCCATTCCGGCGCGCTGGGTGGATGCCTTGGCCCCTGGGCTGCGGCAAGATCTTGATATTCTGGCCGCAGCAGCAGAGAGCCACCGCAGCAAGTAACAGGAGGGAATAAAATGCCATACGGAAGGCCTATGAAGGGAGCCAGCCGGAGGGTGCCGACCACGGTACACCTTCCCACCGGCACCCTGGACATTATCGACAACTACATTGACGACCGCGAAAAGAACGTTGAAAGCGGCCGCATGAGCCGCAGCGACTTTATCAACGAGGCCGTGAACCGCTACCTTGTGGAGCTGGGTTTGGTGGAGCCAGAAAGTAACACCGAAGTAACACCTAAGTAACAAGAGCACCCAGAAGCCAACGGGAACCAAGGAAATGCAGGAAATATAGGCACTGGAAAGAATAGAAAACAGCCTATAATAACAGAAGATAACTAACCACCATAGAGCTCGAGTAAGACCAACACCCCTCAACAAAACCAATCAAATCCCACTTCTGCAGGAGCCTTGCTTCCCGGAGGTGGGATTTTTACGTTGTACAGAGAAATCGGCTCCGGAACGACGGCCGGAAATCATCGCGGAGGTTTTCTCGGCGTCCTTTGGCGCGGATGAGGGATTTACGGCAGACGAGTGCGGAGAAATTGCTGAAAAAATCAAACGCAGGATCGAAAAATACAAAAACAGGCAAAAGAATCAAGAATAAGATCGTCCGATACGCAGAAAAGATGGAGCCTACCTGACCCCACAAACCGGCATCCTTTGCGTGGTCTTTGCATATACTGGAAATCAGAACAATGCAAAGACGCACAAAGAGGAGGATGCTGCCTATGCTGGAACAACTTCGACCGATGCAAAACGACCACACCCTGCTGTCGCCGCGCATCCCGCGTGACACGGAACACGAGCGCTACCACCCGGAGCTGGAAGAGGAGCTGAAGGAATGCCTGTTCTGCCTCAAGCGCAACGAAATGATGTTTGATCTGGAGGTGGACACCGACCTGATCGAGCAGCGCATTTATGAGCGGCAGGCACTGCTGTGCCGCTACCGGTACTTACTGGCCCGTGCACGGGAGTTGGGGCTGCACACTGTGCTGACGAAATATCAGCCGCAGATATGACGGGGCGATTTATCGGAACAAAAATCTTGACAGAAGGCGTCGGATGTGTTATCCTAGTTCAAGATAAATGCATGGTGGGGCAGTCCCCCGGCATGAGGAAATTTTGAGAGTTAGAGAGGTTTCTACTATGGAACGTATTAAGACGATTGCTACTCGTGACCTGACCAAGAGCGTGAAGACCGGCGGCTGCGGCGAGTGCCAGACTTCCTGCCAGTCCGCTTGCAAGACCTCCTGCGGCGTGGCTAACCAGCAGTGCGAGAACAGCAACAAGTAATTTCTGCAAACCCTATGCCGCCTTTGCCGGGCGGCATTTTTTTGTGTATCAAACTGGAATGGAGTAAAACATGGTACATCAGTATCAATTGAACGGTTATAACATCGTGCTGGACACCTGCAGCGGTTCGGTGCATGTGGTGGATGACGTGGCCTATGACGTCATTGCCATGTATCAGGATCACACTGCCGACCAGATCGTCTCGGCTATGATGGACAAATACGGCAGCCGCCCGGACGTCACCGAAGAGGACCTGCGCCAGTGCATCGACGACGTGACCAGCCTGAAGGAAGCCGGCAAGCTGTGGAGCCCGGATGTCTACGAAAACATGGCGTTCGACTTCAAGAACCGCAGCACCGTGGTCAAGGCGCTGTGCCTGCATGTGGCGCACACCTGCAACCTGAGCTGCTCCTACTGCTTTGCCTCCCAGGGCCGCTACCACGGCGACCGCGCCCTTATGAGCTTCGAGGTGGGCAAGCGCGCCATGGATTTCCTGATCGAGAACAG
>OIYG01002947.1_pt1 | contig 10156 bp, 22 predicted proteins | sample 1587861 | NCBI WGS metagenome assembly OIYG01 (sample SAMN03283272) | human gut metagenome | biome: human-associated habitat; material: feces | host: Homo sapiens | place: Peru | collected 2012 | reverse complement strand
AATATTTCAATAAGAAAGGTCTTACAACCTGTATGAGCTGTGAAGGCCATTCAAAACCATATCAAACAATTTTTTGGGTATCTTTCATAGATGACATTAGCGAAGAACAAATTATTGAATTTCAAAAAGCACATAGCATGAAATCTTCATATGGAGAGTATTTTTGTTCTTATGGTCGCTTCGCAATGAGAACATTTCTTGCTTTTGGAAAAATCTGTCATTCTTGGAATTATTTTGCTTCAGATTGGGCTTCTGCCTACGCAGATTTAGAAGAATGGAAAAAGATTGACAACAATTAAAAATTGAGTTATAATGTAATAAACAAAGGAGAGAGAAAAATGGAGTTATATTATAGAGTTAAATTCCGATTGAGCTATTCAATCAAAACTTTTCTAACAAAAAGAAAGAAAACTCATTATCAATGTTGGATTTGCGGGAAAATTGAAGCACCATACTTCAAAGAAGGAGAACTGTGCGCGCCAATTACAGATGGCTATAGATGGCATAAAATTGATAAGAATCGCTGGATCTGTCATCATTGTGATGCTCACGGCTTTAGTAATTCTAATACAACTATTCCAAGAGAGCAAAGAGAGCCTACTTGGGACGAATGGCAAGAATACGTAAAAGAAAGTAATCAAAAAGTTTTAGCGCGTATTAAAGAGAAAGACTATGATTATTATTATGAGAACTTCGTGAAGGAGGAAAATGAATAATGGGACTTGATATGTATATTGAAGCACACAGGGGCGATGAAAATGTTGAGCTTGTGTACTTTCGCAAAAATTGGAATTTACGCAACTATATGAAATTCAAGGATGATGATGTTTGTACTTATCCCGGCCTTCGTCTTGAAAAAGAAGATTTGAAGAAAATGATTGACTACTGCGCTTATAATCCTGACTATTGGTACGATTATGGCGAAGATATGTATGATGATGATGATGAAGAAAAGCAAAATCATCTTGCTACTCTTGTAGATAGTGCGGACGGTTTTCGTAACGTAAATAAGTTATGTTACCTTTATGCTATATGGGATAAGCTACGAGATGAGGGTTGGAAAATTTACTATTATGATAACTATTGAGAAAGGGAATTATTATGAATAAGGATAGTCTTGGCGATCGCATGAAACAATTTTATGAAACGGTTCCAAAAACTCGCCTAATGCGCCGATGCCCAGTAATTATTCGGCTTGATGGTAAATCCGCGCATACTTTCACGCGCGGTTTTGATAAGCCTTTTGATGGCATTTTTCGTGGCGCGATGCAAAACACAATGAAGTTTCTTTGTGAGAACATTCAAGGTTGTCAGCTCGGTTATTGCCAGAGTGATGAAATTACTCTTGTTCTAACTGATTATACTAACCTTGATACGCAAGCTTGGTATGACTATGAAGTTCAAAAGATGTGTTCCGTATCTGCTTCTATGGCTACTTTGGAGTTCAATCGTGCTTTTGTCTATTTTACGGAAGCAATGACTACTCCCTTAGAGGGAGAAAATGAAGTACATCATTTGTCCGCGCGAAAAGGTCTAATGTTTGATAGCCGTTGTTTTAATGTGCCGAAAGAAGAAGTTTGTAATGCTCTCTATTGGCGCCAGCTTGATGCTATGCGCAATAGCGTTCAAATGGTCGCGCGAAATCTGTTTTCTCATAATAAACTTCAGGGTAAATCTTGTGAAGAAATCAAACAAATGATTGTTGATGGAGGCTATCTTCCTTGGGAAAACTATTCGCTTGATGAGCAACGAGGTTGCTGTTGTGTGAAAGGTGAACGAGGCTGGGAAATTGATTATAATATTCCTATCTTCGCGCAAGAAAAGAATTATGTAAATAGCCGTATTCTTTGGGAGGATAAGTAATGAAGTTATGGATTGATTATGAAGTAGCCCCGCCTTCTGATGAATGGGTGTGGGCGAAAAGTCTTGGTCGTGCGCTTGCGGAAATTATTCATATGGAAGGCTCCGTTTATATTGGAGAAAATGATAGTTTAGAAGAAGTTTCTATCTATAACAATCCTGAAGATATTATGGGGTTACTTTATTATTTTTCTACACATAATATTAATTGTCCTGTGCTAATTCATGGAGAAGGAGAAAATGTATGATTTATATTTATGAGAGCCATCTTGGAGGGCTTTATATTTCGGATGAAGAACTGTCTCTTGATGAAACGTACTGTGAAACTTGCGGAGATTGTGATTGGCTCGGTTGCATGGCTGATAATTGGATGGATGTAGCAGAATATCTTCGCGGTAAACTGGATGTTTTTGGTCTTGGTGGTTTTGATATGGAATATTGTATTGACTTCTTCAATCAGTGTTGTCTCGCACTTGGTGGTGAAAATGAAGAATATCTTCTAAATAAAGATGGAGGCTCTTATTATGGAAGATAATTTTATCATTATTTGTAAAAATTGTGGAAGTCATAATGTATCAATTTCAAGCTATGACATGGGATACATTAGTTTGAAATGTAATAATTGCGGTTCCTTGTGCGAATGTGGTTATTATAATGAAGGTGGAGATTCTAACTCTCTGGAGGAATGGAATGATTGAGTATATTTGTCCTGAATGTGGTGCGAAAGTAAATGTATTATGCCTTCCGAGTCTCCCGCCTATTTATCGGTATAAATGCTCTAAATGTTCTTATGAGTATGAAGAAGGTTCAGAAATTACGCAGAAGGTAATTGCGCCTACTCCAATGATGACACTTACTAAACGTTTTGAATTTACTGCTCGTTATTGAGAAGAAAGGAGGAAGTAAAGCCCTATGGAATTGACAAAAGGTCAAAGCGAAGGCTTGAAAATTGCTGTAGCCCGATTTCGCAGTAAAGAAAAATACACTGTGATTGCGGGCTACGCCTAAACCGGAAGTGGAAAATCAACTCTTATCAAATATATCATTCACATGCTTGATATTCCAGAAGAAGAAGTAGCTTATATTGCTTATACTGGCAAAGCTTCCCTTGTTATGCGCGAAAAGGGTTGCCCCGGCGCGATGACCGCGCATAGACTTCTTTATCAAGTAAAACAAAGAGAAGATGGAACCTATTATTTCGTTCCAAAACGTTATATTGGAGACTATAAGATTATTGTCTTGGATGAATGTAGTATGCTTCCAAATGATATGTGGGAACTTCTTCTTACTCATAATATTCACGTCTTGGCTCTTGGAGATCCGGGACAGCTTCCTCCTGTGAGTGGGAATAGTCATATTCTTGATAAGCCACATATTTTTCTATCTGAAATTGTAAGACAAGCTCTTGACTCGCCGATTATTCGGTTAAGTATGGATGTCAGAGAAGGAAAATATATTCCTTATAATTACAAAGGAGTTTGTCGTGTGGTTCAGAGGGAAGATATAGGGCCTGAATTACTTCTCGGCGCAGACCAGATTATTTGCGGGAAAAATATTACACGACATAAGCTCAACGAGTATCTGAGAAGGCTTATTTTTGGAGAACGATATACGGAAGAGCCACAAAATGGAGATAAAGTTATTTGTCTAAAAAATCATTGGAATATTGTAAGTGATAACGAAGAGCCTCTTATTAATGGGATGATTGGCAATATTGATTATGTAGAATTTGAAACAGGGAATAAAAATCCACTATATCATCCGGTTATGCACGCCAATTTCTTTTTAGATGATGATAATTATTATGATTATCTCCAAATGGATTATAAGCTCTTTGTAGATAAAGAGCCAACTATTAATAAGGATAATTGGAGAGCTTTTCCAGAAATCCCACGTGCGTTAGAATTTGATTATGGATATGCGATTACGGCGCATAAATCGCAAGGTTCTCAATTTGAAAAAATAATTGTCTTTGATGAATGGATGGGAGATAAAGAGTATCATAGTAAATGGCTATATACCGCGGTTACTCGCGCGTCCCAAAAACTTGTGATTGTAAAATAGTCAACCAATTGGTTGACTTTTTCTTTATTTTGAACTATAATGTTTATAACAAAGGAGAAAAAATAATGATTTTATGTAGTAAAGAATGTGACCCGTGTTGTGATTTTTGTATTCACGCGATTCATGAAGAGTTTTTTTAGGCAAGAAACATGTAGTAGGAGGGCCGATTGGTTGCTTGTACCATAAAGATTCGGAGCATCAAGAAATTGCGGAATTTTGTGGAAGCTGTGAGGATTTCCATTGTTTTCTTGCGAAAGGAGAAGTAAAATGATTAGAGATACTGATTTTACTGGAAAACTTATCTTTGAATGTGAAGAAACTCTTCCTCTTGACCGCGGTTATTGGCGCGAAGCCCTATATAAGGGTGGAATTGAAGTATCTGTTCCCGCGATGAAGATTATTGACAAATACGGTCAGTCGTATGAAATTTCAGAAAGAACTGAATGTATTCCATTTACCGAAGAAGAAGAGCGTATTCTAAAAGCTTTTTATGATAGAGTAAAGAAAAGAGTAAAGAAGCAAATTAATAGGGAGGATGATAATAATGTATAAGTATCTTTGCCCTTATTGTCATACAGAAGTTCATAAAGAAGATTGGGAAGAATATTATAAGTGTCCTAATTGTAAGAGGAAAACTTCCTTACCTAATTAAATTACAATTGAAGAAGAGCAAGTAAATTGTCATTCTTGTAAATATTTTTATTATGATAATTTCTGTGCTTTTCAATGTCCGGCTTGTAAAAGAGGGGTTTATCTGTATGATATTAGCGGAGTTAGTGATGGGCTAATTATTCTTGCTAATGTTTGTAAATATTACGAAAGAAAAGAAGAATAATTTCTAAAAAGGAAATAATTTTAGACAATTCTTAAAAGGAGATATGAGTATGTTACCACAGGAATATTTTTATACAGCGGAGCCAATTACGAAGTATGTAACAAAAGAAGAATTTATGGAGTTCATTAAAAACTATCCTCGAAAACTCGAAAGAAATGTTTTTGGAATTAGCGACCCTCCCGCGGTTAGTTATAATGATTTTGAACTAGCAAATCGATGGCCGTATAGTATTGTTGCGAGCACTTTCTTATATGATAATAATCCAGATGATTATTTCTATGAGCCTGAAGATAAAAGGACGTATCGCATCGTTGTAAATCATGAAGAACTATTTGAATCTAAAACTGGGAAAATGGCAGATTAAAAGAGATAAGATGATGAGAAAATATAACAATGTAATTTTAGTCATTCACTCATTTAACAATACAAAATGAATATGTTATACCATTTTTAGAAATTGACAATGGAGGGAACGACATGAAAAATCATATCAAACAAGAAGGTATGTGGTGGAAATGGATTGAAACTTGTGATAGATGTGAATGTATAATCCGAGATTATAATATGCAATCAACAGATAAGCCAAATACAGAGGAAGTAGACTTTTGTATAAATTGCCTTAAATATTTTCTTGACAACAATATTCCATATGAAGATGTAAAGGAACAATATAAAATGGTAGATTGAATTAGATATATATTATAAATAAGGAGAACCAGTATGGGAAGCGGACGTCAAAAAAAACACATTAGAACGATGGAATTCTTTATTTTGTATCACCCTCCAACAAATAGTTATTTTATAAACAAGTCAAAATCTAGCGCAACTTCGGCGCGCCATCAATTTTCTCGTGCGTTCAATCCTACTCGTCAAGATTATGAAACAAATCCTCTTTATCAAGATATTCGTAAATACGGTAAAGAAGCGTTCATCGTTCGCTATTGTTTAGAAATGCCCGAATGGGCCGAATGTCGGGCGCATTATGTAAGGAATACAGAACCAAATGAAGAAATCTATAAGCAAATTCTCGCAATGCGTGAAGAAGCAATTCCACCAATTAAACCTGAACCGCGAAAGAAGAGAATTGAAAATGAGCAATAATTTTTATTGGGGCGAAAAGCTCAATGTAAATAAAGAAGAGAAAGCTCATTGGGTATATGACCCGAATGCTTATGATTGGGGCCTTGGCGGGTTTGTTTGTAGTAATTGTTTGGCTGTAAACTCAAATCTTCCGAGTGGCTTTACTCGCTACCCTCTTGATTATATGGGTTCTAAATATTGCCCCAATTGTGGGAAAGAAATGGAGGAGTCCTATGGCGATGCTGAATGACTATACACCTGAAACCGCGCGGAATATTCACCTTCTGACTACTTCGCTTTGCTACAGAAATTGCCCTCATTGTTGTAATAAACAATATGACCTTTCTACGATTCCACAAGTTTCAAAAGAGGAGCTTCGTTACGCGGAAAATATTTTTTTTACTGGTGGAGAACCTTTTATCTTTTCTCAACCAAACCAGATTGCTAGCTATCTAAAAGAAAATTATTGGAATATTAAGAAAGTAATCGTATATACAAATGCGTTTGAACTTCATTATTATCTTCTTCGCGGAGGTTCATTAGAGTCTATTGATGGTCTTACTATTTCTATAAAAGAATACGTAGACCAAGCGCGTTTTGAAGAAATCACTTCTTTCTTAAAGAAGTATCCGTATTGTAATAATAATAGGATTTATTATTTTGAAGATTCTCTTATTGAAGGTTTAGACACTACGGGTTTTGAAGTTTTCGCGCGCGAATGGCAACCAAATTTTGTTCCTGCGCCAGATAGTATTTTTAGGAGAATTTAAAGGAGGTGTTTTCAAAGAAAATGAGTAATTTCTATATTGCGGACACTCATTTTTTTCACAAAAATGTAATTAAGTTTGATAATCGTCCATTCTCTTCCATGGAAGAAATGAATGAGAAACTTATTTCTAATTGGAATAGCGTTGTGAGAAATGAAGATACCATTTACATTCTTGGAGACTTCATCTGGTCTAAACCAAATAGTGATGAATATAAGAACATTATTTCTCATCTAAATGGTTGGAAAGTTATTGTGCTTGGAAATCACGATCCAAAACAATATAGTAAAGAACTAAATCGTATTGGACGCATTCGTAAAGTTTGTCAAATGGAGGAAGTCGTAGAAGAAGATGGCTCGCGTGTTATTTGCTCGCACTACCCTATTCCATTCTATAGATGCGCCTATCAACCAAATTTCTTTATGTTTTACGGGCACATCCATACAACCCGTGAAAACACTTTTATGGAACATCTTACTTGGCATATGGCTAGTTCGGCAGAAGAAGATAGAGGAAATAATCGCGCTCAACTTCTTAATGTTGGTTGTATGATGTCCTATATGAATTATACACCTCAACCTTTTGAGACACTAAAGAATTATGTGTTGGAAAGGAATAAAACCTATGGAGAAAAAGATTAATTGTGAAACTTGTATTCACTATCTTTCAGGAAATTATGATTTCTGCACTATTAATATGGAAGAAGAATGCGGAAAAGGCGACTATGAGCTATGGGAGGAAAAAGAGTAATGTATCAAATTGTAGGGAAACGTGGTAGCGGAAAAACAACCAAGTGTTTTGAGCGCGCGAGAAAGCAGAACGCAATTGTCCTTTGTACGAATAAACGAGCTATGCGAGTAAAGGCCGATGAACTTGGTTATCAAGATATTGAAATTGTTGAACTTGCAGATATGAAAGATACTGTGCGCGACCAGAAAGTAGTTGTAGATGAAGCGCTTTATGTATTTAAAAATTGGCTTGAAAAGGCATTTAGCGTAAAGGTTGACGCAGTTAGTTTTACGGAGAACTGATGTATTTAGTAGATACTTATAATAAATTCCAACCTAATAAAAATGTAATTTCCGTTTTTCTTGTTGGAGAAAGAAAATTTTGCGTGCGCAAAATTACACCAAAATATAACTGGGGTGTTCCAGAAGTGTTTTTCCCTGAACGAGATTATGAAGATAACTATACAGATTATCATTTATATGAGGATAAAAAAGAAGCAGAAGCATATTTAAAGCAAATTGGAGGTGCGCGAGTATGATGAATATGAATGTATTAACTTATTTTCCATACACAAAGCGTTATTATTTAACTCATCCTTGGGAATTCTTCCAACAATGCTGGTATAATTTACAACGAGCTTGGAAACGCATAACAAAAGGATATTGCGGATTAGATGCGTGTGAAATGTATTCTTTCTTACTTGAACTAATTCCTAATATGTTGGATGAAATTAGAGAAGCTGATGTTGGTTATCCCGTGCGTATGACACATGAACAATGGCAATCCACTTTGGAAGAAATGTCTAAATTGCTCCGAGATGCTGTTGAAGTTGATGATTTTGATACTCCACTCGCGAGCGAATGCGAGAAACCTCGCGAAGAGCAAGACCCGAAAGTAATGGATGCTTATTGGAAGGAAGTAGACGCAAAATATGAAGCTCGTTGCGAGAGTCTTTCAAAAGGAATGAAGATGTTGGAGGAGCATTTTTGGGATTTATGGATTTAGTCAAGCGATTGCTTGACTTCTTTTTTGTTTTGCGGTATAATAAGAGAAAAGGAGGTAGAAATGGAAATAATGTAATAGATTGTTTAGGAAAAGAAATAGGAACATTTCTTATTTTTGAGCGAGCCGGAGTTGATAAACGAGGGTGGCGGAGAGAATGGTGGGTAGTAAGATTATGAATCATACAATATATGGTTATATTTATAAAATTACAAATGATTTTAATAATTTGATATATGTAGGTAAAACTACTGAAACAGTAAGAAGTAGATTTAATAGACACTGTAGAGATAAAAAAAGCTCCAGAACATATGGTAGTATAGATAATTTAATACAAACTATTGGAAAAGAGCATTTTTATGTAGAAGAAGTTGAAAAAGTGCCGAGAGAATTATTAGATGAACGTGAACAATATTGGATAAATTATTATGATAGTTTTCATAATGGATATAATAGAACTTTAGGTGGAGAAGGCAGCTTAATATATACATCTGAAGAAATCAATAAAGCTTTAGATATGTATTATAATGACACTTTTATAAAAGAAATTCAAGAAAAACATGGAATACACCATTCTACGTTACATAGGTATAGAAAAATGTTAAATTTGCCTAAGCGTAAAACAACAGAACATGAATTACAATCATCTATTTTAAATGCTAAGAAGGCAACAGAAGCGAAGCAAAAACCAATTGAAAATATAACTTTACAAAGAATTTATTTATCTAAGAAAGAAGCCTTATGTGATATGATAGAACAAGGGTATAGTAAAGCAAAAGATTGGCACAATATTCGCGCTCCCTTAGACAAAGCTTTAAGTGGAGAGCAAGATACTTTTTTAAACTTTAAGTGGAGGTATATTGAAGATGGCGTATGATGCAAATTCAATTCAAATTAGAGACTTCAGAACTGCTGCGAGGTCTACTCCGGGCATGTATATCGGAGCAGACGGACAAGACGCCACCTTTAACTGTTTTCTTGAAATCCTAAATAATTCTTGTGATGAAGCTATGATGGGGCGAGGAAACAAGATTACCATAGATTTAAAAGATAATGAGATTACCGTGTCTGATGCGGGAGCTGGCGTTCCTCGTGGGCGAAATAAAGATTGTGAGGAAGTTCTTATTGAGGTTTATACTTCCGCTCACTCATCGGGTAAGTTTTCCAATGATGCTTATAAAGGTGGCGTGCGAGGTTGCTTTGGTATTGGCGCAAGTGCAGTTTGTGTTTGTTGTAAAGAGTTTGAAGTAATTACTAAACGCGATGAAGGAAAGTGGTATTTATTATTTAAAGATGGTATTCCTCAAGAGAAAACCGCAAAATGTTTAGAGAAAACAAAAGAAACGGGAACGTCTATTCGTTTTGTGCCAGACAAAAAGATATTTAATATTCCTAAAGAGACTCCGTGTTTTAATTATGAAAAAATTAAAGAAGAATTAATTAATACTTCTTATTTTATCCCAAATGTTTCTTTTGTCCTAAATTATAATGGGAAAACAGAAACGTTTCTTTCTAAAAATGGACTAAAAGATTTTGCTGAAAAGCAAATAAAAAACCCTCTCCATAAAAATTATATTTATGGAAAAAAGATTTTTCCTGATGAAACAATGGTAGAGGTTTTTGCGCAATGGACAAAAGGAAAAGAAAAAGGCTTTCTTTTTTCCAACGGTGCGCTAAATATTGATGGCGGTACTCCGATTTCTGGCGCAAAAACGGCATTTTCTCGTACAGTAAATAATTTATCAGGAAAAACATTTGATAGCGATATGATTAGAAGGGGACTTGTATATATTGTAAATGTGCGTATTGCGCGTCCTGT
>OIYG01002946.1_pt1 | contig 10157 bp, 12 predicted proteins | sample 1587861 | NCBI WGS metagenome assembly OIYG01 (sample SAMN03283272) | human gut metagenome | biome: human-associated habitat; material: feces | host: Homo sapiens | place: Peru | collected 2012 | reverse complement strand
CCGCTAATCTTACCCTGCTAGCATAAAATACGCACTCTGCGGTCGGAAACACCCCATTGTTCCGCCATTTATGAGACAGATTTATATTCCATGGAAAGTCACCACCTGTTCATTTATGATAATAGTATATCCCACTACCGGAATAATAGTAATAAGTTTTTTGTAAGTGTCGGAATAATAGAACGGCAATTTAGGATAAATCCAAACCACCGTTTAATTTATTTCTTACTTAGTACTATTTTTATTTGGTTTTCCTCAAAAAAATTGAATTATTACTATTAAAAAGTAGTTATCTTTTGTAAATAACCACTAAATTAATCTATTCATTTATTTTATACAATCCCATTATCATAGGATCTACTCTTTCTATAGAGTATTCATCTGCGTTCTTATATGCTTCTTGACCAAGTTTATCTCTTAGTTCTTTATCATTATGTAGTGCATTAATTCTTTGTTTAAATATATCTTTGTTATCTACAGGATAAAGATATCCATTTATACCGTCTTTAATTAAATCATGATTGCCTCTAATATCTGTAGCTACAATTGGTAATCCTGCTGACATTGCTTCTATAACGGATACTGGTAAACCCTCTCTTTTTGAAGGAAATACAAATACATCTGCACAATATAAAAGTCTTCTAGCATCTGTTCTAAAACCAAGAAATAGAACTTTATTCGTTAAATGTTCTTTTTCTAAATATTCTTTATAATAATCTTCTAGTTTTCCTCTACCTGCTACTACATAGTAAAAATTTGGATTATTTAATAATTCATCTTTTAATGTATCTATTACAAACTGATGATTTTTATTTTCATTTAATTCCCCAATAGAATATAAAACAAATGCATCTTCTGGTATATTTAGTTCTTTAAGTATAAGTGATTTATCACATTTTAATGATTGTATCTTTTTAACATCTATTCCTACTCCTGGTATATAGATTGGTCCACCATTACTTTTATATATAAATTTCTTAGCTGCTTCATAGTCTTCAGGATTAATTGTTACTAATGTATCTGTATATTTAGCAGCTCTTTTTTCCATTGTCTTATATATTAGTGTATTTACAAGTGGGGCTCCTTTGTAGAAATGAAATCCATGAGCTGTATAAATAACTTTTATATTTAAACCCTTAGCTGCCATACGGGCAAAATATGCCGCTAATGGTGTATGACAAGAAAGAATATCATATTTTTCTTGAATTAATATTTTTCTTAATTCTTTTTTTGCTTTTAAATTACTTAGGCTTAAAGGATTACGCGAAAAAGGTAAGGTATATTTATGATGAATATCCTCATTTGTATATGTTCCATTTGTACATACATCTACAATGTCTCCTCGCGCATGTAACTGACGTATTGTTCTTAAATGAAATGTTTGTATATGTAAATCTACTGTTGCTACAAAAAGTATTTTCATACGCTTAACCTCGCACTTAGTCTTTTACCACTGTTTCTTATATGTATTTGGGCTGATACCTTCTATTTTTTTGAACATTCTACAAAAGTAATTCGCTCCATCCATTCCTATGGCATTACCTATTTCATCAATTGTCATATCCGTAAAACGTAACAATTGTTTTGCTTTTGTAATGCGTTTTGATATCAGATAATTATTAATTGTTGTACCATAAGTTTCTTTAAATATCTTTGTCATATAGAATTTATTCATATAAAACTTAGATGCTAATTCATCTAAAGAAATATGTTCTGTATAATGCTCATCTAAATATAACTTAATTGAATCTAATTCCAGTTTCTTTCTAGATTTCACTTTGGTATTTTCTGGTGCCCATGATTCTTCCATGATTAATGTTAATAACTTACTCAGTATTTCATTAATTCTCATGTCACGAATATAGTCCATAGAAGAAGCTACATCATATAAATCATTAATAATATGAATAAAAGAAGATATATTCTCTGGATGAAATACAGGACTACCACCACGTTCTGTATATTTTTCATAAATACTCGCTAATGATGGCGAATAAAAGTGACACCACATTAATGACCATAAATCATCTTCTGTATTATGACTATAAGCATTTTTACAATCAATAAAGACACAATCCCCTTTTTTTAATTCATATGTCTTATTTTCATATACCAGCTTTCCACTACCTTCAAGCACGATAAAAAACAAATAAGAAATAAGATTCTTTCTTGTTGATGTATGTGGATGAACCGCTTTTAAAGAACCCACTTCCTGCAAATGAAGTAAAGAACTTCTTGCAAAGGATGATGGGGTATATAAAATACGGTCTGATTTTACAGATGAAGTTGGAGAACTGAAATAATCCTGCATATATGCATCAGTCTCTCTTAAATAAGTCTCTTGTATATACTTTATCTACAACATCATCTAATTCTTTATTCATTCGGTTACAAATGATGACATCTGCTTCTTTCTTGAATTCATCTAAATCACGTACTACTTTACTATGATAGAATTCATCTTCTTTCATTGTTGGTTCATATACAATAACAGGAATTCCCTTAGCTTTAATTCTCTTCATAATTCCTTGAATACTTGAAGAACGGAAGTTATCACTGTTAGATTTCATTGTCAAACGATATACACCAACTACTTTTGGATCTTTCTTTAAAATCATATCTGCAATATGATCTTTTCTTGTTCTATTTGATTCAACAATAGCTTCAATTAGATTTTCAGGTACTTCTTTATAGTTAGCTAGTAATTGTTTTGTATCTTTTGGTAAGCAATATCCACCATAACCAAATGAAGGATTATTATAGTGACTGCCAATACGAGGATCTAAACATACACCATCAATAATTTCTTTTGTATTTAATCCTCTAATTTCTGCATATGTATCTAATTCATTAAAATAAGCTACTCTTAATGCTAAATAAGTATTAGCAAATAACTTAATTGCTTCTGCTTCTGTAGAACCTGTAAATAATACATCTACATTTTCTTTTAAAGCTGCTTCTTTTAATAAACCAGCAAATACTTTTGCTTTTTCACTATTACTGCCGACAATAATTCTAGACGGATATAAGTTATCATATAATGCTCTTCCCTCTCTTAAAAATTCAGGTGAGAAGATAATATTTTCATAATTATATTTCTTTCTTAACTCTAATGTATAACCTACAGGTATTGTAGATTTAATAATAATTGTTACATCTTTATTTACTTCTAAAATTGCATCAATAGCTTTTTCTACGGAACTTGTATCAAAGTAATTCTTATCTGGATCATAGTTAGTAGGTGTTGCTACAACAACATATTCTGCATCTTTATAAGCGACAGCCGTATCATTAGTAGGATGTAAATTTAATTCTTTATGTGCTAAAAAATCTTCAATTTCCGCATCTTTAATATGAGATATTTTATTTTGAAGCATTTCTACTATATTTTGATTAATATCAAATGCATATACTTCATTCTTTTGTGATAATAATACCGCATTGGATAATCCAACATATCCTAATCCTGCAACACCAATTTTCATTCTTTTTTACCCTCTTTCTGTTTTAACACAGCAATTTCATAATTTAATTGTTTTATTTCTTTTTTCATCTTGCTCATTTCCACATAAATATTATATGTAAATAGAAACAAGAAAAATATCATTAACAAAAACACAAAGTTTGCAGCATATTGAATACCAATAAGCTTTGCTCCGAATTGTGTTATACCCGGGAAAATACCAATAAGTAAAATACCTAAAGCCCAACTAATCCATAATACTGCAGATCTAGCATCCATTTTTGCTTTAACTGCACTATGTACTACAAAAGCAAATACAATAATCGCTACTATAATCAATACAATTTGTAATTCAAAAGGAATAATATCATTCATATGTCACCTAAACTAAAAATACTATACTAATGATTGTATCATACATATATTTAACCGATTTTAATGGATTATGAAAATAACTGACTCCTTCAGTTCTATCTTTCATCTTAACCTGTACTTCTTTCACTTTATAATCTCTTTTTAATATATATGTAACCGCATCAGGTTCAGCAATAAAATTCATATTCTCACTGAATTCTTTTAACACTCTTTTTCCTAATACTCTCATACCACTAGTAGGATCATTTATCTTTTTACCTGTTTTCAAATAAATACAGAAAGAAAGTATTCTAGAACCTATCATTCTCATCGTAAATGGTTTCTTCTCACTTACAAATCGTGAACCAATAATATAGTCATATCCATTATCTAACTCTTCAACTAAAGAAGAAATAAATTCTGGATCATGTTGACCATCTCCATCAATGACTACAGCAGACTCATAATTATTCTCATAGGCATATTTAAAACCCATCTGTGTTACCCCAGCCAACCCTACATTAACAGGTAGCTGTAAATGATTCACATCTTTTAATACATCTTCTGTATGATCTGTTGAACAATCGTTAATGACTAAAACATCAAAATCATATTGTTTCAATTCCTGTAATACACCTGGTATATTCTTTTCTTCATTAAACGCAGGTATTACAACTAATATCTTTTTATCTCTAGTACTCATCACAAGTATTTTACACCGTTACTTGTTTACTTTCCATTTCCCATTTCTATTTGAGCCAATTCTTTCTATCTTTCCTTCTTCCTGCATCTTCTTTATATTCCGTGACACAGTACTTTTACTCACTCTAAAATAAGAAGCTAATGAATTTACAGTAATACGAGGATTATCAAACATAACATCTGCTATCGCATTTTTTGTATCTTGTTCAGTTGCTTCTCTTATATCTTTATTTGTTATCTCACAAATAAGAAAAGATACTTGTATATAATTATTTGTTATCTTAAAAATACTTTTATCATATGCTTTTAAAATACGTGTCATTCCTGAACCTAATTGCTCAACTAAATCTAAATCTCTAAATACTCGCATTAGTTCTCTATTTCTTGGCATACTCATACAACCGAAGAAATCTTCTTCGGTTTGCCCTAAAAGTAAACCACCATATGATGTAACAACAATTTTATCTTCATATATTTCGATAACTGGAGAAAGTTCTTCTGAATAGTCATTGTGAACAATAGCGTTAATTACAGCTTCTCTTAGTGCTGTAGCATCAACAATATTCTTTTGTATTCTTTTTTTATCAGTTATTCTCGTTAATGTTTTATTTTCAACTTTTAATTTATCTAAAATTCTATCTGTAGCTTTTATTAATGAACAATACCCATATTCTTCATTTTCAATCAAAGCATATTTATCGCTACCAGCATATTTAGCTACTTTTATCGATATACTATTCTCATCTGCTAACAAATATGCAACATAATTATATTTTCCTTCAGGTGTATATAATTCTAAAGAAGATTCAAACTTATCATTTAGTTTAAATCCTTTTCCCTCATAATATATTTTCAATTGAGAAAAAGTTAAATCTTGTCGTGGCGAAACTATATTTTTCAACATATTTTTATTCCTTATTGAAGGAATTATAACATTACTTTAAAAATCAATAATAACCAGATTCAATCGACATTAACCGAGTTTAGACGAGTTTTAACCGAGTTAAGTTATTTCATATCTTCTAAAAGTAGCCTATTCATCGTACTTTTATTATTTTCTCATTTTAAAAATCTAACCAAGTTTAACCGAGTTTCACTAGCAAAAAAGACATTTATTGTATATTTATTATAAATTTCCAGTTTTATAAGTAGCGTATCCCTCATAGTAATAACTATGATCTATACCTTTCATGTATATTTCTCTATTATTTATTTCATCAGTTAATGCTTTTTGTAATATAACTTTTATCTCAATATCTCTAATAGGACTTCTTTCCATAGCTAACAAGTAATCTTCTTTATCAACTTTGCTCCAATCAACTACTTTTGATAATTCTTTCTTTAAAATACAATCTAACCAAATACGAGTGCTTCTACCATTTCCTTCACGAAATGGATGAGCAATATTCATCTCAACATATTTTTCTATTATTTCATCATATGTACTCTGCGACATTTTATCTATATTTAAAAGTGAAGCTTCCAAATACATTACTGGAGCAAACCGAAAATTCCCTTTAGCTAAATTAACTGTACGTAAAGTACCAGCAAATTCATATATATCTTCAAACAAGTATTGATGTATTTCTTTTAAAGCTTCAAATGTGCCTGCTTGAAGTCTGTCAAGTTTACCAGAATCAAATAATTCCAATGCTTTTTTCTTACTTATTCTTTCTTCCATTAAAAACCTCTTGGTGTAGAACTATTCTAACATTCATTTGTATATAAAAAGGTATAACCATTTCTAGTTACACCTGTACTGAATTACTCTATTAATCCAAAATGTTGTAGTGCATATAAGACACCGTTTTCATCTATCCTTTTGGTGATAAAATCTGCATGTTTTCTTAAATTCTCACTGCAGTTACCCATAGCTACACCAATACCGACAAAATCATTTATTTCAATGTCATTATCGTTATCACCAAAAGAAATGACATATTGCGGATTAACGTTCAACTTTTGAAGTATATATTCAACACCTGTTTTTTTACTAATACCATTTAACACTAAATCTGACGATTGTTCATCAATTCTTACGGCTATGCATTCACCATTAAACACTTTATTAAACGCTTCTCTTTGAATATCATTAGAACCAATATTTCCACCATTAGGTTCTCTTTTTAGATGCTCTGCTTGATTATCAAATACAACATTATTTCTTCCATTGGGTATTTTGTTATAAAAATGATCAAATACATCTTTATGAATATATTCATAAGTTTTATCTGGATACTTAAATAACAGTCCTATATCATTTTCCTTACAATACTCATATATTCTATTGCATAAATCAGAAGAAAATCCTTTGCTGTAGATGATATTTTGATTAGTATCTAAGATTAAATGCCCATTTGTACAAACAGTATAATCTGGATGAATTCCTTCTTTAAAAATAGCAGAGGCAGACCTTGGTGGTCTGCCTGTAGCTAAAATTACAGGTATATGTTTCTGCTGTAATTTTTTTAAAGCTTCTATTGCACTTTTCGTAAATGTTTTTGTCTTCATTTCAAAAAGTGTTTCATCTATATCAAATACTGTCGCTTCTATATTAACCTTTGGCTGCTTCAATGAATTCTTTTGCATTGTCATAGTCAATTGGATTAAATAGATAATGGTCTTTTTTCAAAGCTGTCCCTACAACAACCATATCTGCATATTTTAATATTTCTTTTACGTTTTGAGCAGAAGTATGGTTATTACAGTTAATTGGAATTGACGGATCAAGTCTCTTGCAACGGGCAATAGTGCTGTCTTCAATTTTTTCTCCTTTAGCAGGTCCTGCCATAGAGTATCCAGCAAGAGGAATATCGAAGGTTAATGTCTTATACATTTCTTCAACACTTCTTGTGTCTAGATTTGTAGCGTTATGAGGTTCAAAGCTTGAATATACTGCAATATCATCAGCACCAATAGATTTGCCATATCTAAATATTTCACCAGGATTTTTATTTAAAGCTCCATAGTTACCAACATGGTTTCCCACAAAGAATCCTCTGCAGAAGGTAGCTCCTACTGCCTTAGCTACAGATAATGCTGAAATAGGATCATTCATAATACCAACACCAAATGGTATAGTTAATTCTTTTGATACTTCTGTAACAATTCTTGTATATGCTGCTAAAGCACCCGGTCCAATATTTTCTACATATGGATAATCTGCTTCATTTGCAAATACAGCCCCGTCAAATCCTAAATCCATCAAAATATGTGCTTCTCTTTTCAAATCATCGATGTGTTCTTCAATACTGTAGTTTCTATCCCACATTGGTGTTCCTGGTAATGCTCTTAAATGTAAACATCCAACAATCGGTTTATCACAACCAAATCTTTTCTTGTGTTCTGCCATTAAATCTTTTTTCATGCAAGTATTCCTAATAGGCCTCCAACAATACCAACTACAAATAATACAAGAATAATATTAATAGGTTTCATACCTTTATTTACCATCTTATAGCAAGCTAGAACTGCAGCTAAAGGTAGAATGCAAGGAAGAATAGCATTTAATACATCCTGTAGTACAACACTAGTTTCACCTAATGCAATAACAAGTGGTGTCTTTAGAGAAATACTTGTAGCGATTAAGTTACCAAGAACCATCATGCCTAGTACTCCCATCGCATCTGTTACAGCAGCTAACTTACCATTAGCTAATAACTTTGTTACTGAAGACTTACCTTGCTTATAACCCATGAAATATACATAGTGGCTGAAACCTAATGTATAAATTGTCATACCAACAAAGAATAGAATAGGTCCTAAGACATTTCCTTTTACAGATAAATCACATGCAATACCTAATAAAACAGTCTTAACTAATGATTGTGTTACAGTATCACCAATACCTGCAAGAGGTCCCATAAGTGCTGCTTTTAATGAACTAATTGCACTGTCAGAAATCTCTGCACCATTAGCTTTTTCTTCTTCCATAGAAGCTACGATACCGGCAATAGCTGCACCCCAGTTATTCTCTGTATTGTAATAAGTTAAATGTCTTTCTAAAGCTTCTTTTTTCTTTTCTTTATCCTCTGGATATAAAGCATTAATAATTGGAATCATGGATTCTGTGAAACCAAGTCCCTGCATAATTTCAAAGTTATAGCATTGCTGTCCAAAACAAACCCAACGTAACCATGAAGATGTTAATTCTTTATTTGTTAATTTCTTTGTTTCAGTCATGATTATAAGGCCTCCTTATTTGTATAAACGTAATGAAGAATAGCAAGTCCTACACCAATAATTGCAATAGGCATTGTACCTAGTCCTAAATAAGCACTTAATACAAATCCAAATAACAAGAATGGTAATAATGTATTCTTATATAGAAGATTCATTAACATACCTAAACCTAAAGCTGGTAACAAATGACCTACTGTAGCTAGTGCTGTTGTAATTTGTGTTGGAACTGTAGCTAAGATACTGTCTAATGCTGTAGAACCATAATAAATAAGAATGAAACCTGGAATAAAGTAAATGATGATAGGCCATAATAGAGGCGCAACAATAGCCATTAATGATACCCCTTTTGTATCACCGTTTTCAGCACATTTCTTCGCTCTAGCTACCCATAAAGTATTTAAAGTTTTTTCAACTGGTGAAATCAAAGAACCAAGAACACCTAATGTTGCTGCTACAGTAATACCGACAGAAGGATCTACGTGTGCCAGCATACTTGCTGTAACACCAATATAACCACCTAATGTAACATCAGTAGAAATAGCTCCACCAATAACTGTTACACCAATATAGGCAAGCATAATTGTCCCTCCCATTACAAGGCCATACTCTAACTCACCCATAATTAATCCATTAATTAAACCTGCAAATAATGGAGCACCTAGTCCTAAAGACCATTTTGCAAACATAGGCATACCAGTTTTGTTAAACGCTGCTAGAAATGCCATTAATACTGCTTGAAAAGCTAACATAAATTTTCTCCCTTCAAATTATAATTTTGTGCTAACGTCTACTTGTGAGTTTTGTGGTAACTTTTGAATATAGACGTAAACGCCTTCTTGAATTAAGCTGGACATAATCTTTTTTTCTTCATCAGAAACATATATTTCTTTTGTGATTGGTTTTCTATCCGCTGCACTGCCAATATTTCCGATATTCAGTTCCTTAAGCTTAAATCCAGCTTTTGTTAAAGATTCAACATTCTTTAAATCTTTAAATAGCAACATCGTATTTTCATCACTTGTATCTGCACTTAATTCCTGGGCAGCTCCTGCTGCACTGCATACTTCAACTTTTACACCTGCTGGAGCACTCATGGATAATACTTCTTTCATAAAATCATCTTTTACGATTTCATCATCCACCAGCATAATTTTTTTAATCCATGCTTTTTTTACCCAAGCTGTCATTACTTGACCATGAATCAATCTTTCATCTACCCTTGCTAAACAAACATTCATTTTTTAATCCAACCCTTTCATTTGTTTTTTAATATCAATTACGCCTTGTTGACCAGCTTTTACCGCTATTTCTTTTAACTCATGAATATCCATATTATTCATATTGGATATTACTTCTAATAACATTCCTAAGTTGCAACCTGTCACAAGTTCCATCTCATCTTTTCTTTCCTTCATTACCTGCATACATGCTAAGAAAGGACTACCACCCATTAAAT
>OIYG01002944.1_pt1 | contig 10161 bp, 9 predicted proteins | sample 1587861 | NCBI WGS metagenome assembly OIYG01 (sample SAMN03283272) | human gut metagenome | biome: human-associated habitat; material: feces | host: Homo sapiens | place: Peru | collected 2012 | reverse complement strand
TTTAGTTCTTTTACTGGACAATAGTTAACTGGAACACTGGAAGAATCTCTGCCTTTAGAAAAGTAAGCAGCGATATTGGCAGCTAAACGTAATGTATCTTCATCGATTTCACTATTATGGATAACAACATGTGCTCCATGATAATCTTTAGCATGCAGCCAGATTTCACTTTTTTTTGCATGATGCCATGTTAACTCATCATTTTGTAAATTGTTTTTACCAAAAGAAATTTGTATACCACTTTTGGTTTCAATTGTAGTGAAATGAATCTCTTTTTCCTTTGTCTTTTTATTTTTGTTTTTCTTCTTTTGAGGGCGTTTTTCTTTCATATAACCACCCTTGATTAGTTCTTCTTTAACTTCACTTGCAGTATTAAAATCGGCTATTTCAATTTGTTCTAATAAGCCTTCAAAGTATTCTATTTCTTGTTTACATAAAGCTATCTGTTCATTTAAATATTTTTGACCTTTTTTCAGTTTGGTATATTTCTGATAGCATTTTTTTGCATTTCCTTTACCATCCAGTTTTGGATCTAGTGGTATTGTAATTTCTTTGCCTGTCTCATAATCTTCAAGTTTAATTTCTTTAGTACCTTTTGTGTCTTGAATATTATAAGCATATAGAAGCTCACCATATTTGTTCCATTTATTACAATCAAGAGCGTCATCATATTCTTTTAACAGGCGGGGTAATTTCTGGGTTTCATGTTTTAATTCTTTTTTGACTGTATGAAAAATATCTCCAGAAATTTCTTTGATTCTTTCTTTTTCTTCTTTATGAAAATATAAAATATCAAATCCTTCAAATAGAGGATAACTTATTGATTTGTCGCATGAAGTAATTGCGATACAATGGAAAACAGCATCATTAGAATTATTTGCAATAAATAATTCATTGGAGTCTTCAATTTCTTTCATAATACTTGAGAATGATTGCCCATGTCTCATGCGATATTCTACTTCATTAGATAACATAGGTGAAAAACCTGCAAATTGTGCAGTTAGATTCTTATCAGGATCAATATATTGGTCAACAAAAGGATCTTTTTTGTTTTGACTAGGAGTAGGAGTGAATTTTGCACCTACCTGAATGGTTCTGCGATTATTTTCAAAAGGCGGGATGCGTTTTAAAGCATCAATAATAATACCATCTCTTACTAAGATAATATTGGCGTATTTCCCCATTAATTCAACGTAGAGGTGCAATTCTTCCGCGTCACCTAAATCGTTGTGTCTTTTAATTTTAAAGTCACACCAGCGGTCTAATTCAATCTGCTCTAATGATTCTATCGTAGCTCCTTCTAAATATTTTCTTAGAACCATGACAAAATTACCTGGTTCATTAGGAGTTGGATAACTTCTTCTTGTTAGTAACATTCTATTGTATTGAGAATGACATGAAACAAGTAATTGACTCTTACCAGCGGTAGAGTTATGCAGTTGAAATAAAACCTCATTTTGTGAGATTTGATATATTTTTTGAATACGACTTGGTATTGCACAAGCCATGTTTTCTACAATTTTGTGTAATAATATTCCATCTAGTGCCATAGCTAACATTATACCACATTGACTTAATTTGTTTTTGAATGTAACCTAATTAAAAGAGGTAAAAAAACATGGCAAAGGGATTACTTATTGTTATCAGCGGACCATCAGGCGTTGGTAAAGGTACAGTATTAAAAGAAGTAGTTAAAGATCCAGAATTAAATATTGGATATTCAATTTCAATGACAACACGTGAAAAAAGACCAGGTGAAGAGAATGGTGTAAATTACTATTTTGTGACACGTGATGAATTTCATAAAGCAGTAGAAGATGGTGAACTTTTAGAATGGACAGAATTTGTTGGAAATTGCTATGGTACACCAATAAAAGAAGTCGAAAGATTAAGAAATGAAGGCAAGAACGTATTACTTGAAATCGAACAAGATGGTTGCAGTCAAGTAAGAAAGAAAGTTCCAGATACACTTTCTATCTTTATTATTCCACCAAGCATGGAAGAATTAGAAAAGAGAATTAGAAACAGAAACACTGATTCTGAAGAAGTTATTAAAGAAAGATTAGAGATAGCTAAAGATGAAATTAAATGCAAAGATAAATATGATTATGTAGTTATCAACAATACTGTGGATAAAGCAGTAGAAGAAATAATTCAAATTATTAATAAAGAAAAAAATAAATAAACTTTACTTTAGAGACTTAATGGCTCTAAAGTATTTTTTAGACTACAGGCTAAAAAAAACAGCGAGCAACGAAGTGTGAGATGAAATAAATATAAATTTACTTGAAAAATGTAGTATTTTAGTATATACTTATATTAACTTTATGAAGTGGGAGGAATATTATGAAAAGTAGTAGAATAATGAAAATATTTGAACAATATGTTAGAAAGTATGATATGAATAATATTAATATTAAAGCAAGATATTTTCACTCATTAAAAGTAATGGAAATAGTTAAAGATTTAGCTACTGAACTTGGTATATTTACTGAAGAAGAAATAGCGGTCTGTGAACTTATTGGTCTATTCCATGAAATAGGTAATTTTTCTAGTACTCCTAATTATCATATAGATGAAGACAATGAAGATTCTAGTAACAAAGCTATTGATGTACTATTTAATAAAGGTTTAATCAGAGAAATAAGTAAAGATAAAACTTATGATAACGTCATTAAAATAGCATTATTTGCTTATGATAAAAATGGTTTTCCTGATAACATAGATGAGAAAACTAAACATGTATGCGCTATTATTAAAGATGCTCATAACTTAGATTCTTTTAGATTATTTGTTAATTATCCTTATGTTGATACAAGAATTAGTAGTTATCCTAATAATTTGGTATATGAAGATTTTACTAAATTTAAAACTATTAGTCCTAGAGTAACTGATAATGCTTCAGATACTGTTCTTATGGTATTATCAAAAATGTATGCTTTTAATTACAAATATTCTTATTACTTATTAAAAGAAAATAATTATGTGGCTAAACTATTTGATAGTCTTACTTTTGATAATAAAGAAATTGAAGATTTTTATAAAAAAATATTTATAGTACTAAATAGTTATATAGATAAAAGGATTGGTGTTTATAATGCTTGATAAAAAATATGACCATTTAATGGTAGAAAAAGATAAATATGAAATGTGGAAAAATAATGGTTATTTTACTGGTGGTAAAGATTTAAGTAAGGAACCATTCTGTATAGTAATTCCACCTCCTAATGTAACTGGTAAATTACATTTAGGACACGCTTGGGATACTTCTATTCAAGATATTCTTATTAGATATAAGAAAATGAAGGGTTTTGATGCTATGTGGGTTCCTGGTATGGACCATGCTGGTATTGCTACTCAGGCTAAAATTGATAAGAAACTTAGAAGTGAAGGAATTAATCCTAGAGAAATGAATAGAGAAGAATGGCTTAAAGTTGCTTGGGCTTGGAAAGATGAGTATGCTGAAAATATTCATAGTCAGTGGGCTAAACTTGGTCTTGCTCTAGATTATACTAAGGAGAGATTTACTTTAGATGAAGGTTTATCTAAGGCTGTTAGAGAAGTATTTGTTACTCTATATAATAAAGGTTTAATTTATAGAGGAGAAAGAATTATTAACTGGGATCCTATGGCTATGACTGCTTTAAGTACGGAAGAAGTTATTTATAAAGATGTAGAAGGTGCCTTTTATCATATTAAATATTATCTAGAAGATAGTGATGAATATTTGGAAGTAGCTACAACTAGACCAGAAACCTTATTTGGAGATACTGCTGTTGCTGTTAATCCAGATGATGAGAGATACAAAAAATATATAGGTAAAAGCGTTATACTTCCTATAGTTAATAAGAAAATTCCTGTAATAGGAGACTATCATGCTGATATGGAATTTGGTACAGGTGTAGTTAAAATTACTCCTGCTCATGATCCTAACGACTTTGAAGTTGGTAATAGACATAACTTAGAGAGAATTGTAGTTATGAATAAAGATGCTACGATGAATGAAAATGCTGGAATATATGCTGGTATGGATAGATTTGAGGCAAGAGAAAAACTTGTTAAAGATTTAGAAGGGGCCGGCCTACTAATTAGTATCGAGCCAATTAATCATAATGTTGGATTTTCAGAAAGAACTGATGTAATGGTAGAGCCTTACTTATCTAAACAATGGTTTATTAAAATGCGTCCACTTGCAGATGCAGTACTTGCTAATCAAAAAAATAAAGATACTAAAGTTAACTTTGTACCTGAAAGATATGAAAAGATTATGAATCACTGGATGGAAATAACTTATGACTGGTGTATTTCTAGACAACTTTGGTGGGGGCATAGAATTCCTGCTTGGTATAAAGATGATGAAGTATATGTTGGTATGGATGCTCCTGAAGGAGAAGGTTGGGTGCAAGATCCCGATGTACTTGATACTTGGTTCTCTTCAGCATTATGGCCTTTTAGTACACTTGGATGGCCTAATGATACTGACTTATTAAAAAGATATTATCCTAACAGTGTACTAGTTACTGGATATGATATTATTCCGTTTTGGGTAAATAGAATGACATTCCAAGGACTTGAATTTCTTCATAAGAGACCATTTAAAGACTGTTTAATACATGGTCTTATTAGAGATAAACAAGGTAGAAAAATGAGTAAGAGTCTTGGTAATGGTATAGATCCTATGGATGTTATTGAAGGATATGGTGCTGACTCACTAAGATTTTTCTTAACTACTAGTACTGCTTCTGGAATGGATTTAAGATATGATGAAGAAAAAGTAAAATCTACTTGGAACTTTATTAACAAAGTATGGAATGCATCAAGATTTGTATTAATGAAGTTAGATGGATTTAAAGAAGAAGATTATACTTTAGATAATTTAAAAGTAGAAGATAAATGGATACTTGATAAACTTAATAATACTATTAAAGATGTTACTAAGTATATGAATAAATATGACTTTAATTTAGCGGGGTCCGCTATATACGAATTTGCATGGAGTTACTTCTGTGACAAGTATATTGAATTATCTAAGTTCTATGATGATAATACAACAAAAAGTGTATTACTTAGAGTACTTACTGATATAGTAAAAATGCTTCATCCATTTATGCCTTATGTTACTGAAGAAATATATTCAATGCTACCTATTAAAGAAACTGAATCTATTATGATGAGTAGTTACCCTGAATATGATAAGAATATGGTATTTACTACTAATATTGATACAGTACTTGAATTTATTACTATGTTTAGAAATAAAAAGGCTGAGCTTGGTATAAGTAGTGATTACAAAGTATATATTAAATGTAATAATGATGTAGATAAACAAATTATTATTAATATGTTAAAACTTAATGGTAAAATTACTTATATTGAAGATAATTATACTGATAAAGTAGAATATAATGGAATAGAGATAGATATTTTCTTCGATAATAGTAAAAATGTTAAAGAGCAGGCGGAAAAATTATTAAAAGAAAAAGAATCTCTAGAGAAATCTATTGAAAGAAGAGAAAAATTACTTAGTAATGAAAATTATGTAAGTAAAGCTCCTTCGAGTATAGTAGAAAAAGAAAAAGAAGATTTGAAGAAAGAAAAAGAATTACTAAATAATCTACTTAATAAATTTACAAAATAATTTTTATATGATAAAATTACTTTAGTTGTGAAAGGAGTGAATATTTATGGCTAAGTTTTGTTCTAATTGTGGTGCTGAATTAAATGAAGAACAAGAAATTTGTTTGAAGTGTGGTGTCAGAGTTAAAAATAGTGATACTAAAAATACTGATCCAAATGCTAAATCTAAAATGGCTGCTGGATTACTTGGTATATTTTTAGGTCAATGGGGAGTACACAACTTTTACCTAGGTTATACCGGAAAAGCAGTAGCCCAATTATTACTTTCTATTTTTGGATACATATTACTATTTGTTGTTGTTGGTTTTTTTATGGTAGCCGCTGCTGGTATATGGGGACTAATCGAAGGTATTATGATACTATCTGGTAGTATCAATACTGATGCTAATGGTAATCCATTAAGAGATTAATGTATAATTAAATTAAAACATCTCATAATAATTGTGAGGTGTTTTTCATATGAATAATGTATTTTATATATGTTTTAGAACTCTTTTAGTATTAGTAATTCTATTTTTTGTAACTAAGTTACTGGGCAAAAAACAAGTTTCACAACTTAGTTTATTTGATTATGTCGTTGGTATTACTATTGGCTCTATAGCCGCGGATATTTCTCTAGACTTAGAAAAAGACTTAATCTCGGGTATTGTTTCACTTCTTTTATATGGTATTATTGCCTATATAATAGCAAAGGCTACGATGAAAAGTATTACTCTTCGTAGATTTATTACAGGCGTACCGACAATATTAATGGAAAATGGTAAAATTATTGAGTCTGGTTTAAAAAAATCTAAACTTGATATTAATGATTTCCTCGCAGAAGCTAGAACACAAGGATATTTTGATTTAAATGAAATAGATACTGCAATTATGGAAATTAATGGAAGTATTAGTTTTCTTTTAAAAGAGAAAAATAAACCTTCGAGTAAGAGTGATGTTAATGCTAAACTTAGTAATAGTGGTATGCCCGCAAATGTAATTATCGATTCTAATTATATGGAAAATAATATGAAGGCTATGGGAAAAGATAAGAAATGGCTAGACCATGAACTAAAAGTATTAGGCTATAAAAATTATGAAGATATACTGCTTGCTACTTGTGATAATAATGGTGAAGTTATGGTATACAGAAAAAATGTAAAGCCTAATAAAAATACTATTTTAGAATAGTTTTCTTTATCTTTATGGTGTATAATTATTTTTAGAGTAGTGATAAATATGAAGTATTTAAAAAAATTATTTTTAATTTTGATTATTATAACATCATTCATGTTAATATACAACATTATGTCTCCTACCATTGATATTTATACTAAAAGTATCAAATTAAATAGTGATTACAGCATTGATTACAAAGTATATAATTTGTTTACTAATTTAACTAATAAAAGTTCTATTATAGAAAATAATATAAATTCTAGTAATGTTGGTACTTACACTATTGTAATTAATGTTAAATATTTATTTTTTAATGTAAACAAAACATTTGATATTAATGTTATTGATAATACAAAACCTATTATTACTTTAAATGGTAATACAGAAGTTAAGGTTTGTCCAAATACTGACTATAATGAAGAAGGATATACCGCGAGTGATAATTACGACGGAGATATTACGGAAAGAGTGAATATTAAAAAAATAGACAATAGTATTATTTATTCTGTAATTGATAGTAGTAACAACGAAACACAAATAGAGAGAAAAATTATATTTAAAGATGATGAGGCTCCAAAAATAGAATTAAAAGGTAGTGCTGATTTAAATATATTTATTGGTGATAATTATAATGAAGAAGGATATGCCTCCTACGACAAATGTGATGGAGATATTACTAATATTGTAGTTGTTACTAGTAATCTAGATACTAATAAACTGGGTACATATAATATAAAGTATGAAGCTATAGATACTTCTGGTAACAAGGCTGAGGTTAGTAGAACTATCCATGTAATTAGTAAGCCAAGTTATTATGGTAATGGTATTATTTATCTAACGTTTGATGATGGTCCAAGTTATTTAACAGGAAAAATTTTAGATATACTTGATAGTGAAAATATTAAAGCAACATTTTTTGTTACTCATGGCGGTGATTATGTTAAAAGAGCGTATAATAGTGGTAATACAATAGCTCTTCATACATATACGCATAATTATAGTTATGTATATTCTAGTTTTGATAATTACTTTATTGATTTAAATAATGTTAGTAATAGTGTTTATAATTCTATTGGCATTCATCCAAAGATAATTAGATTTCCTGGAGGGTCTTCTAACACTATAAGTAAAAATTATTCAAATGGTATTATGTCTAGACTTACTAATGAGGTAATTAATAGAGGATATACTTATTTTGATTGGAATGTTGACTCTAATGACGCTGGCGGTGATGGATATAATAGTAGTAAAATATATAATAATGTTATTAATGGCTTATCACATAGTAAAACTAATATAGTACTTATGCATGATTCGGAAAGTCACAGTGCCTCCGTTGATGCACTTAGAAACATTATTAAATACGGTAAAAATAATGGTTATACATTTAAAGCTATAACTAGTGATACTCCTATTGTTAGACATGGCGTTAACAATTAATGGACTATTTAATTAATTTTGTTCTTAATATTTTTACTATTTTGAGTTATAATAATTATAGAAAGGAGTTTTATAATGAGTAAAGAAATTAACAAATATCTTAATTTATCTATAGTTATGTCTGTACTTTTTGCTATACTAGGAGTTATTCTTATAATATCACCCAATTCATCACTTGATACTATAGCATACCTACTAGCAGCATTTCTATTGGTATATGGTACTTACAACTTTATAGATAGTTTTGCTATTCATCCAATATTCTTCTTTATGAAGATGGCTAGTAGTGTTATTTCTATAATACTTGGTATAGTTATATTTTTAAATCCTGAAATATTTAAAAATTTAATTCCTATAGCTTTAGGTATATTCTTTATTATAAATGGTATTTTTAAAACTAGAATGGCATTTATTATTAAAGATGTAGATAATTATTTTGTTTTATCCGTTATTACTTCAGTACTTACTATAATATGTGGTATTGTTCTAATTATTAATCCTAGTATATCTGCGATTATGATTACTACGATGATTGGAATTATCATTTTAGTATATGCTGTATTTGATATAGTAGATGCTTTCATATTAAAACATAGGGTAAAAGAAATATCTAAATATTTTGAAAAATTATTAAAATAGTACTTCGGTACTGTTTTTTTATATAATGTCAAACATTTTTGCTGATTTTCCAAATAATTTTGATAGACTTTATTCTTTTACTCAGATATAATAATGATAGAAAGGAGTAAAAGGAATGCTTGGAAATAAACTCGTAAAACTAAGAAAGGAAAATAAGTTATCACAAGACTCACTTGCAGATAAACTAGGTGTTACTAGACAAACTATTTCTAATTGGGAACTTAATACTACTAAACCTGATATTGTACAAATTAAAAATATATCGGAGATATTTAATATTAGTATTGATGAACTTTTAGATAACAATACAAAAGATATTATTGAGAAAAAGATTAGTAATACTGAGAAACTTACTAGTAAAACTAATAAATATATTAAAATAACTTTAATTACTTTATATTTTATCATTTTGATATTTTTAATTAGTATCACTATTTACTTTTTTAACAAGAAGGATTTTACTAACGAGTATCAAACTAGTTTTACCTGCGAAAATGGAGGGAGTTATTATGATGTCTCTTTAGATAAATATTTAGACAAGGAAGATAACAAAATGTATTTTGATATAGTTGTTTTTCATTGTACTGAAACTATTGGTGAATGTGAACCTGAGAGATTTAATGGTGGCTCTTCAGTAGAAGAGGCAATTAAGTCTTTAAACACAATTAAAAGAATCATTATTAATAAAGGAAATACTTGTAGATAAAATATATTACTAACTAAATTTAAAATTGAAGTTTGTAGTCTTCAATTTTTTGTTTTCTATGTAAATATTATGTAAAATCCATATTATTTTAATTAAAAACATTACTTTTATGATATTATTATCATAGGTGATTACATATATGAATAATGAAATGAGGAATGGTTGGATAGACATTATATCTAAAATGTATAAAGACTTACATAATTCAGAAAGAGTTATGCATATTTCAAAAGAAACTGATAAAAAAAGAGAAAGATTACTTAATTATTTTAATAGGTTAGAAGAGATACATAAGAGAGTAGCCGAGAGTAAAAATAAATCTGATGAAAAATTACTTAAAGAATTCTATTACGATTTATATGTAATAAAACCTGAAGACATACCTGAATCCTATTTTCAAAATCAAGTTAAACTTGCTAGAGAAAGAGGATATGGTAATATTAAACTAACTAATGAAGACAAAAAAAGAATGACTGATCAAGTTATTGAAGACCAGAAGCATTCTTTAGATAAATGGATAGAATATTTTTTATATGATGAAGAAAGTAAATCTTATGAAATGTGGGAAAAATACTGGGTAT
>OIYG01002941.1_pt1 | contig 10169 bp, 16 predicted proteins | sample 1587861 | NCBI WGS metagenome assembly OIYG01 (sample SAMN03283272) | human gut metagenome | biome: human-associated habitat; material: feces | host: Homo sapiens | place: Peru | collected 2012 | reverse complement strand
GCTCCATCCACAAGCAATTATTTCAGTTTGAAGATTTATATCGAAAGCTCAAAAGAGGAAACTTTTTTTATATGAGTATTTATGGTACCATATAAGAGAAGTTTTTTAGTTTGGGGAGTATGGAGGTGCAGTTTATGCCTAAGTCATCGAATCAGAAACTGAAACTGATATATCTTATGAAAATTCTGCTTGAGAGAACAGATGAGACGCATAGCATCACGATGCCGGAAATCATTGATGCCCTTGCAGCATATGATATAAGTGCGGAACGTAAGAGCCTGTATAACGATATTGAAAATCTTAGGGTATATGGATTGGATGTCATTGGAACGCAGGAGGATAGAACATATTCGTACCATGTTGGAAACAGGCAATTTGAACTTGCGGAATTAAAGTTATTGGTGGATTCTGTTCAATCGGCTAAATTTATCACCGCTAAGAAGTCTAACGAATTGATAAAGAAAATAGAAGGACTTGCGAGTAAATATGAAGCATCTCAGTTACACAGGCAGGTATTTGTAGCCGGACGTGTAAAGACAATGAATGAAAGTATTTATTATAATGTTGACAGGCTCCATACGGCGATCGCGGAAAATTCGAGAATAACTTTCCAGTATTTTCAGTGGAATGTTGATAAGAAGGTGGAGTTTCGACATGATGGAGCCGTTTATGAGGTGAGTCCCTGGGCTTTATCGTGGGATGATGAGAATTACTATTTAATTGCATACGATAGTTCGGAAAAAATGATCAAGCATTTTCGTGTAGACAAGATGCTTTATATCAAGTCCAATAGTAAGGGAAGAGAAGGCAGACAGGCATTTAAGTCCTTTGACATGGCAGCATATGCCAGAAAAATGTTTGGAATGTACGGGGGCAAAGAGGAATGTGTGCGGATTGAGTGTGATAATTCCTTTGCAGGTGTTATGATAGATCGTTTTGGCAAGGATGTTTCTATGAACCGACTGGATGATAAGCGGTTTGTGGTAAATGTAGAGGTTGCGGTCAGCAGACAGTTTTTAGCCTGGATCATTGGTCTTGGGGAAGGGGTTACGCTGGCAGGACCTGATAATGTAGTTGCAATGATGAAGGATGAAATTGACAGACTGGTAAGACAATATAAAAAATAATGTGAACATAAATTCGGGTTGCGAGGTGTGTTTATGGGACACCTTGATTCGTATAATAAGAATCAGATAAGCAGATAAGAAACTCTTACTGGTTCTTATTTTTTTATGAAAATGGATGAGGCGTATAAAAGAAATGGAACACTGGTGCAGGAGGTGCCTATGGGAACAGATTCACTATATTACATTATGGATTACAGCGGAAATTATTATAGAACCAATCAGGCAGATCAACTGATAGCAGCAAGTGAGCAGGATGCGACGGTATTTACATTTGCCCAGGCGAATAGCCACATATCAGTAGGAAATAAAGCAGCTTTTTATTGCATGATTCCAATAGAAGAAGAGCCGGATGAAGATGAGGTCGCTTCGCCTATCAAAGAACTTGCATATGAGGAGGTGGCAGATCCGGTAGAAAAGAATGTATCATCGTATGATTTGTCTGAAATGGATTGGGCAGAGTATTTGACACATTTTACATATCTTGTGGGAGGCTTAAAGGATTACCGGGAGGAACTGGCAAAAAAGCATTCGGATATAGACCAGAAAATCTGTGACATTCTTCACTATATTGAATTGTGTGAAACCAATGATGAGGAAGCAATAGATTTGATCGAGTTGCTGAGAGTATGCCGGGAAAACCGAAGAGATATCAAGGATGAACTGAAAAGAATAGAATATTTCCAGAACAATCTGGGGACGAATGCAAATGTAGCGAAAGCAAAGCAGGCGATCAAATGCATCAAAGGATTAGAGACCAGAAAATACAAGCCAAGAAAGTATAATGAGCTGTTTGAAAACTGCATACTCAAAGAGAAACGATTGGAGAGAGAAGATCTATGTGAAAAAGAGTATGGCAATGAAAATTGTGAACAGACGTTAAATGTCGGGTACGCACGGAAAGATGAGGATGGTGAAGAAGAAATGGTTGAGGAAAGAAAGGATACACCATTTGATGGAAAAGAAAATGACTGGCTTTCATTTGCAAAGCAGCAGGCAGAGTTTTATCAAAATGCCGGACAGTACATAACAAATCTTCAGATTGATCTGAAAGAGATAGACGAGGAGATAGAAGAGATCCTTTTAGAAACAGAAGATGCAAACTGTAATGTGGCACAGGGGTATAAGGTGTTCAAGAGATTAAAAGAACTCAGACTTGAAAGAAAAGCAAAATCGCGTGAACTTGATTGTCTGTACGTTTTGACGGAATATGTAGATTGTGAAGCACTTGCGGATACCGGTGAAGCTAATTTGGCGGATATAAAGAACATTATAGGAGTGTCGGAACAGAGTGAAGTGACAAAGCTGCAACCCGTAGATCAGGAACAGGAAGAAACACATGCAGTAGAAAATAGGGAAGATATGGTTGGATAAAAGAAGGAGGACAATGATTATGACAAACAGAGAGTTATTAAAAGAGATGTACAGAGATAATAAAGCAATGAGCAGAAACATACAGCGTTTCGTGAGTATCAGCCTGATGGGGATGCTTGGAAAGAGTGTCGGGGAAGCAAAGGAAAAGGATGATAAAGCAGGAAAGCTGCTTGCAACGACAGGGCTGCTATTCGTTGTTTTGTCAGAAATTATACTTTGGGTCAGTGATTTCATAGCTTACAGGAAAGTAAAAACAGGGGAAAAGCAGGAGGTGTCACTATGAATGAAATGTATTTTACAATAGCGGGCTGCAATCATTATTTGGGCAGTAATTTTATGAAAAAAGGCATGAAAGTGAAACTTATAAAAGAGCCGGATAATGAGTATGATAAAGAAGCGATACAGGTGAATGTCAAAGGACTTGGTAAAATTGGATATGTAGCAAACAGTCCTTTTACTGTCAAAGGAGAATCTATGAGTGCTGGCAGACTTTATGACAAACTGGGAGATAAGGCAAAAGCAAAAGTGGTGTTTGTTGTTGATGGTGGAGTTGTGTGCAGGATTGTTGATACAGGCGTGGAGAAGAGAAAGAATGTAATTGCTGAAAGTTTGTAATGATCAGGTGAAGATGGGGTAATGGATTATGGAGTTAGATAGCTTGTGAGCGTTAAAACGCCAAAACAGAGTAAAAATACATATTCGCCCACCAATTTCTCCGATAAGTAGAGCGCATTCTACGATTGTGGGTTGATTCTACGACGCTTTCTGATAGGATATTTAGTATGAAGTGCATGCCTTCTTAGAATGTAAACAGAGAGAAAAAGGGGATTATTATGAATCAGATAAAGATCGGAAATTTTATAGCGGAAGTACGAAAGCAGCAGAATATGACGCAGCGCGAACTGGCAGAAAAAATCGGCGTGAGCGATAAGACGATTTCCAAATGGGAGACGGGAAAAAGTATGCCGGAGCTGGGGTATCTGCAACAACTGTGTGAGATATTGCAGATCAATGTGAATGAGCTTTTGTCCGGAGAGCGTTTATCTGGTGATGATTATCCCAGGAAAGCGGAGGAGACAATCATGGCTTTAATGAAAGATAATGAGACAAACAAAAAGAAAAATATAAGAGATATGATCATAGGTATTATACTGGCGGTTGCAGCATTTGCATTTATGTTTGCAATGACCCAGAGCGGGAACCCGACGTATTATGTGGATATGGGAAGTTTCGCGGTTGTTGTGTTGCTTTCCGGTGCAGCAGTGCTTCTTTCCGGGAAAAGGAATCTGGTCGGAGTTTTAAACGTATTAAAGGAAGTTCTGGTCCCGGTTGGCATGGTGGGCACATTGATCAGCTTTGTTATGATCATGGCGACTGCGAGTGATTATAGCGCGGTGTATCATAACCTTTCGGTGTGCGCATTAAGTGTGCTGTATGCGGTCATTGCGAAGATCGTTGTTGTTATCATGCTGGAAAAAAGACAGTAAGCATGCTGTAAGGATATTTGAAATAATTGATATGGTTAAAAAAGCATCTGTCAAGGTGAGGCGACTGAGGTGGCCTACAAAGGCAGATGTTTTTTTTGTAATGGCCGACGAGGAAAATGGATGTCGCACCTGCATAGGCATCCATTCAACGATTGCTGATCAGAGTCAGAGGAATGGAACGCAAGTAATTTGTTTGTAAGTGTAGACTGACTTTGATATAATATTCTTATCAATTTCTCAAAGATATAAGAGAGAAAATTTATGCTTCAAAACATGCTTGTATAGGGAGGAATGTGAGCAAAATGGAGAAAGTATTTCTATACCACGGTACTTCTGATAAAATTGTGACACCTTTTTGGGGGGGAGGAGATGACAAACATGATTATGGGCGCGGATTTTATTTGACAGATGATATGGATCTGGCAAAAGAGTGGGCAGTTTGCAAACCTAATGAGGAAAATGGATGGGTTCATAAGTATGAGTTGGATTGTGAAGGTCTTGAAATTCTTGATTTTCAGGAAAGATCGATTATATCATGGCTTGCAGAACTAATGAAGCATAGAGATGCAGCGGATTCAAAGCGCTATAGAGTGCTGGCGGCTAAATTTATCGAGAAATATGGGGTAGATACCAGCAGGTATGATGTGATAAAAGGCTGGAGAGCGGATGCTTCTTATTTTTACATTGCGAAAGAATTTGTCCGGGACAATATAGACGTAGAAATTCTTGAAGAACGGCTTTCTCTTGGCGGATTGGGAATTCAGTATTGTATTAAATCAAAGCTGGCGTATTCGAGATTGCACGAGATTAAGGAAGAATTAAAAGCGGTTGATTATAAAGAATTTAATGATAAATATAATAAAAGGGATGCGGAAGCAAGAAATAACATGAGGAAACTTGTTGGTTCGGATGCAAATAAAGTAATAAATGTGTTTAGTACGCTTTTTTAGAGATGGGGTGATAATAATGGGAGCATATCCAGATGCATATTTAGGTGCTGTTGTAGAAAATCAGGGAAAGCTGTTTGATTTTGTGGCACAGACATATCCGGATAAAGATACAGAAGATTTTATAAACACATATATGGTCAGCAGAACAAGGAAGTGTATTGATGAAGCAAAAGCATATGTGAACACCATGGATGCAAAAGAGCTGTGGAATTACTTTTTAAATACAGAAAAATATAGTCTGAAACCGGGAAATGCAATGCCAGGTTTTATGCCGGATTGGATTGGTGAATTTTATGCATATTACCAGTGGTTTTATAATATTCCGAGCAGTGAAGTGTTAAGAAAAATACCGGTTGATTTTTTGAAAAAAGCATATTTTGGACTTCATGATTTGGAACTTGATTTGGCAGTGAAGAAGGTCGGTGAAGAATAATGCGTGTTATTTGCTTTCATAATCCGGAGGAGGAAAATGGTTTTTTAAGTAACTGGTATCAATCTGATTTTGTGATTGATGGTGTCAGGTTTTCATCAATGGAACAATTTATGATGTATCAGAAAGCAATGTATTTTCATGATGCAGAGAAAGCACAGCATATTTTGGCAACGGATGATGTTTCACTTATAAAAGAATATGGGCGACAGGTGGCGGGATACAAGGAAAGCATTTGGAATGGAATACGTCAGATTGTCATATATGAAGGATTGATTGCAAAATTTTCTCAAAATAGTGTCCTTTGTAAACAGTTGTTGGATACTCAAGATGCAATATTGGCAGAATGCGCGGTAAAGGATCTGATATGGGGAATTGGTTTATCAATGAAAGATGCAAAGAGACTAGAGATTGCACAATGGAGAGGGCAGAATCTGCTTGGATATGCGCTTATGATGGTGCGGAATAGACTTAAAACAGTTCGACAGTGACTATTTTTCAGAAGAATATTACTAAGGAGGCGTATGCGATGAAGCTGTTGATGAAACAACGTGTTTTTTCGTGGTCAGATACTTACGATGTCTATGATGAGAATGGCAATCCGAAATATTTTGTCAGAAACGAGATCTTTTCCCTGCTTCACAGAATCCATGTCAGCGATATGCAGGGCAACGAGATCGGAATGATAAAACAGAATTTTACACTGTTTATACCGCGTTTTGAGGTGGAAATAGGTGGAAGGCTATATGGCTCGATTGAGAAGCAGTTCACTTTTTTCAAACCAAAGTATGATCTCAATTACAATGGATGGCGCTGTGAAGGGGATTTTATGGCGTGGAATTATGATGTGTATTCGGGCTGCAGCGCGGTTGTACACATATCAAAGAAACTTTTCCGCTGGGGTGATACCTATGTCATCGATATTTTAAATCCGGCGGATGAGATCATGGCGCTGATGCTTGTCATCGCGATCGATGCAGCAAACTGCTCGCAGAATAAGAATGGCTGACCTGCATTAAAGTATGGAAAATAGCCCATCAATCACTCTGAAATCTTGACAAATGTTCATATGGGAGAATCTGTCTGCCGCGGTACAGACCGCAGCCGTCGTTGATCAGGCTGTTGTCTACGGCAGCGAACATATTGACATCCAGATCTTTTAATTCGAGTTGCTGCAATTTCATGCCGCGCTCATAAGCCTCGTCAAAATACAGGCATTCGCCCGTTGGGATAGCGCCTCTTCTTGCGCGGTCGTATTCCTGCTTCTTCTCATAACCGAGATGATTGGCGGAACCGATCTCCGCGATATCGTCCATTTCCTTGGTGCGAAGCTGCACTTCCATGTAGCATCTTGCACTGTTATCATAAAAAGTAATGTGCAAAGAACGATATCCGTTTGGGGTCGCGCTTGCGATGTAGTCCCGGTAATAAGGGCGCACGGAGTCGGAAAGAAGCGGGGAACTGCTTGCGCCGATCCCGCCGGTCGGTTCCACGGTAAAGCCACGCTCTTCCAAAAATTCCGGCAGGACATTGGCAATCTTATAAATATGATCGATCTCCTCTGTTTCACGGTCTTCCGGGCGCGCCAGATGGCAGCGGGGCACAGAGATCACGATCCGGTATGCGATCAGATCGCGGAAACAGTTGAGCCGGTTTTTCAGCTCTGAAATGGAAGGATAGCACTTGTTCTTTGTATAATAATCATAAATAAATTCCACAATATAGCCATTAAATTTTTCTTCCGCGCGGATGAGTGATTTGATCCGCCCTTTAAACGTAAAAGAAAGATACGGATATTCGCCCACCATATAATTATAAAATTCACGGAGCTTCTGGGACTGCGCCGTAAGGAAATCATTGTGCTCTAAAAGTTCTTCGATCTGCAAAAGAAAATTGCAGTGGACAAGATCGATCTCGTTGTGATGCGCGATCGCGTCCGCATGCAGATCCTTTTTGTATTTTTGTAAGATCCGAAGCACCGTATCTCCGGAGTATAAATAGTCATTTAATGTAACCATACGATCACCTGAAATTTTTATTTTGAAAAGTGTCCGTGTTCTTATATAAATAGTATATTCATTTGTCCGGAGACATGCAATCGCTATGTGAAAAAGAACAATGGGAAAGTAGTTCGACTGAAACCGAATCGGTGGTGGCCGAATAAAAGTGGATAAACGAAGGAAAAGATAAGAAAAATGTGCAGTTTCCGCCCGGAATGTGGTATGGTATGTATATATTTTCAAAGGAGGCTGCGAATGGAAAAACTCTTGGAAAAGCTGGATGACGCGGCGAAGCTTGTCGCTCCGATGCTGGAAGAAAAAATTTCAGAAGAGATTTACATAAATGCGCTTTGGGAACTGATCCTGGCTTTAAATGAAACAACAGCGGAAGAAATCGAAAAGATTGAGATCGATTTTGCGGTAAAGAACAGTCTTGGCGCAGACAAAAGCCTGATCAAAAAATCGTTTCCGAAAGAGGCGGATCAGGTTTCCCTTATTTCCACGCTTGTCACATATGAGGCATGCAGGCGGGAGGGAATGCCGGATCACAGCAGGATCTATATGGACCGGGTGACGGCACTGCGGCATCACATCGATCATTATTACGGGGAAAGATCACAGCAGTTCTGCGGAAGTTAAAAAGTTAAGCGTAAAAAAGGCGAAGATGTCAGGGGAAGAGCATGGGATTATTTAAAAAGAAAACGGAAAAGAAAACGTATGACAAAGAAAACAAAAAGCCGGTGCTCAAATGCAGCATTTGCAATGGCGAGCAGGTTGCCGGATTTAAGGATATCCATACCGGAAAATTTGAGGAAGTGATGCTCATCCGGGGAGCAGCAGATCTGGAGGCGTTTCGGAGTCAGTATGGAATTGTGGAAGAGATAGAAAAAATTTACTGAGAGGGGATATTATGGTAAAAAAGATTGTAAGGGATCCGCTCTTTCTGGCGCAGAGATCCGAACCGGCGACGGAGGCAGACAAACAGGTCGTGACGGATCTTCTCGATACATTAAGGGCGAATCTGGACCGCTGCGTTGGCATGGCAGCAAATATGATAGGTGTGAAGAAGGCGGTTATAGTTGTGGCGGCAGGACCGTTTCAGTTTGCCATGGTCAATCCGGTCATCACGAAAAAGACCGGAGGCTATGAGACGGAAGAGGGATGTCTTTCCCTGGACGGAGTCCGCCCATGTATACGTTATCAGGAGATTGAGGTGGATTATCTGGATGCGGATTTTAAACCACAGCACGGGAAATACAGTGGATTTACCGCACAGATCATACAGCATGAAGTGGATCATACGAACGGTATTGTGATATGATGTTCAAAAAATGAACAGGCAGTAAAGGATTATAGCATAGCAACAGATACAGGGAGCGAGGAGCAAATGAAGATAGCAGTATATTGCGGTTCAACGGCAGGAAACAGAGAGGCATTTACCATAGGGGGCAGTCGCGCTTGGCGTATGTCGCGCTGCCGGGCGGACCGGGGACGCTTGATGAGATCTCGGATGTCATTGCGCTGGCGCGGCTTGGGATCGATGGAAAGTCCTGCGTACTTTATGATCTGGATGGATTTTATCAGCCGTTAAAGAAAGTGTTTGAAAAGATGATCGACTCCGGATTCGCGTATCAGGAAGATTTCCGCAATGTGCTCATTTCGCCGATATCGAAGAGATCGGAGCGTTTATCGAAAAAAGAAGGATGGAGAAAAAATGAAAAAAGCATTATTAGTGATCGATATGCAAAATGTATGCGTTGGAGAAAAGCATGCGGCATATTTTAAATACAATAACAGGGAACTGATCCGGAAAGGAAATAAGATCATTGATGCGAATGAAAAAAATCTGGTCGTTTATATCCAGAATGTAATGAAGCGGAATTTCGTCAATAAATTCATGCCGTTCCAGTCCTATGTGGGAACCGAGGAGGCGGAATTAGCAGAGGGGCTTCATGTTGTGTCGGATCACAGATGTATCAAATACAAAAGTGACGCGTTTACAAATCCGGAACTGGATGCGCTGCTAAAAAAACATGAAATTGAGTGTGTTGAGGTCATAGGTGTTGACGGTGGAGCCTGTGTCTCACGGACTGCACTGGGAGCGATTGACGCGGAATATAAAGTGATCGTGAATGAAAACGGGATCGGAACAATGTTTTGTAAAAAGAGGGATAAGTATTTTGAAAAACTGCAGCAGGCAGGCGCGGAATTTATCTGAAACAGGTATGTGAATCACAGGAGAAAATATGAAACCAAGATCAGAAAAGAGCATGGAACTTTACCGGCTCATGGAACGGCGCGGATATCCGGAGGAATTCTGCGACATCGTGACCCAAAATCTGAATACGGATTTTACGGCAAGACGGATGATCGGGTATCTGTCCCATTATGACCATCCTCCATTGGAAGAGATCGCGGATGAAATGCTTGCGATATTAAGTGACCGGAACCGCATTATGCAGAAAAAGGAGATGGAGAGTACCAATGCGGCGTGGAACCGGATGCGGGCGCAGGGATTTGGTGAGGAAGAGTAATTTTTGAGCAGACGGATTTTAGTGTTGACGAATTTGGAAATCCGACATATTATAATATTATAGAATATTGTTTCTTATAAAGAAGAATCATATATGTCGGGTATGAGACAGAAAACCGTACCGTGTGGTCGGACTGGAGACCTAAAACCCATTCGAGTGTAGAGAAAACTACTAAAAATCGAAAGAGGAATGGCATTTGTCATTCCTCTTTTTACGTGCGCCTTGCGGCGCACGTCTCTAATGGGTGAAAGTCCCTAATCCACCCTAGTA
>OIYG01002940.1_pt1 | contig 10170 bp, 6 predicted proteins | sample 1587861 | NCBI WGS metagenome assembly OIYG01 (sample SAMN03283272) | human gut metagenome | biome: human-associated habitat; material: feces | host: Homo sapiens | place: Peru | collected 2012 | reverse complement strand
TAAATACATCATAAATTGTTATGTTTTCAACATTTTTTTCATATTGAGCTTCAATTTTTTTAATTGCGCCTGCAATTTCTTTAAAACCAACAGGAGTATTAATTACTTTAATGCCTTTTGCTTTTGCCCATTCATCCCAAGATTTTGAACTTGCTGTTGTTTTAATTGCAAAATATTCAGAGTTTGAATTTTTTTCTAAAGAATTATTCCAAAAATCCATAATCATTAAGAAAGATTGATTTGCGCTAAAAATGCAAAGAAGTCTGTCGCTATCAAGCTCAATATAATCTACACCAGCTTTTTCAACGATTTGTCTTTCATCTTTTGAAACAACTTGAACGATGTTTAATCTGTCATGATCAGGGTCTGTAATTAAAACAACTGTATTAAGAGGATAGTTTTTTAATTTTTCATCATATTTAAGTGAATTTACAACAGGGAAATATTCCTTGTTATTTTCATCTTTAGCTAATACAGTAACATCTAAAGACCAATCATAAAAAACTTCTTTTCCATTTTTATCTTTTTTAATATCTTTTCCAATGCCATGGAAAAATGGGTCTTCTTCTTTATTAAACCAATCAAAAGAATTTTCGATTTCTAATTTTTTTAAGATTTTAGATAATGTGTTATAAGCGCAACCGCCAACAGAGTCGATTATAATTTTATTTTTACAGTTTTTGATTGCTTTTATATTTTTTTCATTTGCAACGCCATTTTTCAAATATTCTGTATATAAATCAATGCCGTTGTTTAATTTATCCATTGTTTTTTCATCAATTAACTCATCATTTGAAGATGAAAACTCGATTTCATAAAATCCTTTTTCTTTTATTTCATTTAAAATTTCTTCGATTTTATTAACAAATTCAATACTTTCATCCGGTAAGAATTGAGAACCTTGATTGTTTAAATCTTTTGTAGCGTTTTTAACTGAAATACCGTGTGAACTTGTTATATATTCAGCCCCAACAAGGTCTAATTTAAAAGCTAAAAATGAAGCAAGCCAAATAGGAATTGTTTGACGATTTAATGGTGTTAAGGTTCTAATTCCAAGCACAGCTTGAATTCTAGCTATTATATCAAGATATGTTTTAGAATTATATCTAACTTCGCAACCAACAAGTTTTACAAGGTTTTGAGATGGGTATTTTTCTTTTAAAACAAGAGCTTTAGCTAATGTTGCAAGAGTTATCCCGATTGTGTTGATAGGAAAACGAGTATCGTGCGGATATAGAATGTTTTGCGGACCTCTAATTCCTGCTGTTGAAACCATAGCTTCTTTTTTATATCCCGCAAACCAAGTTTTCAAGTTTAATTTTTCGACTAATTCTTTTGTAAGTTTGAATGTAAAAGCGTTTTTGTCGTTATAGTTAAAAATTTTGTCTTCTTTAATATCTTTTGGTGTGTTTTTTTCAACACTTTCTTTTAATAAGTTTTCTAATGTTAATGTTTCCATACTTTTCTCTCTATTTCTCATTCGTCGATATAATCGTGTATACTAAAAAAATTGTAGCATAAACATATTAAAATTAATAATTTACTTACTAATCTTAATATGTTTAAGTTAAAAAATATTAATTAGCTTTAACGCCTGATTTTTCAACGATGTTCTTTTTGCCTGTTATTTTTTTGAAAGCTCTAACATAAGCACCTTTTAAGCCGCTTTGTTTTTCTTGTTTTTCGTCAAAATTAAGAAGTTCTTGTTTTGAGTTCATACGAGTTCTTGGTGAACAGATTGAAAATCTTACTAATGATTCGTTGCAGAATTCAGTTAAGGCAGAAACACCTGACGCTGCGATTATGCTTGCATTCATAATTGGTTTGAATGTTGAATTAAAGAAGTTCATTAACATTCCGTTGATTAAGAAGTTAGCTAATTTGTGTATTATTCTTTCGTTTCTTTCTTCATTGGCACCATCTATATCTTTGCCTTCTGATTCTATTAAAACTTTGTTTGTGTAATCATTTACAAAGAAAACTGTGCTGATTGCTGTTGCGACTGTACGACAGTTGTGTGCAACATCGTCTATACTTGTTCCGCCGTTAGCTTTTGTGCTTCTAGCTCTTTTTGTTATTTCTTCAAGTAATTTTTTATGATTGTTGCCATATTTCTTAAATAATTTGTCTAATGCTTCAACTCCATCATTATATTCTTTAGGGTATGCGTACTTAACGACTTCTGGAGGTGCTTGTTTAAATGAATATCCGCTATTACCTATGTCATTTCCGGTTATCATTAGCTCATGGCGTTCTGCCGGAACACGAGACTTGTTGTTATTATAGAAAGTTGAGATTTCGCCTAGTCTATCTCCGCACTCTTTAAGCCTATCGGCAATTTCTACTGTATTTTGTTGATTGTTTATAACTTTGTTATTTGGCGTGAATTTTTTAGATAAAGCTTCAAAACCGTTATATAGCATTTTTCCAGGGAATGTGAAAATGGCTGAAATTGTATTGCCCATTTTAGCAAAACCGCTATATATGCTGCCTAGTATAAGTCTCCTGTCTCTAACTTCGATTTTACCGATAGCTCCTGAAGTATTTTCGTCACCCGTTAATACTGTTCTATATTTTTCAAGAATCTTTCTTCCGTCTGCTGTTTTAACTGTATCATCTTTTAAAACAGAATCAATTTTTCCGATTAATTCATTTGGGTCAATATAACGTTTTTTAGTTGTCAATGCTTTTTTGATATCAGCAAGTTTTAGAGTTTCAGAAATATTTTTTAAAGCTTCTGAACCTTTTGAAGTTCTTGAGAATATGTAAAATGCGCTAAAACCTGCAAAGCATAAGCCTAAAATTTTTCCAAGTTTGCTCTTTTTCTTTGGTTTGGCTTCTTGTTGTTGAACTTGTTCTTGGTTTTGATTTTGGTTTTTAATATTTTCTCTTTGAAGATTTAAACTTGCAAAACTTCCATCTGTTTTTGCAAAATCTTTAAATACAATTTGGTTATTCAAGTTTGCTTTAAATGATGGTTGATTTTGTTGTTTATTTTCTTTATTTTCTTTAACTTCTTGATTATTTTTCTTTGCTTCTTTTGCTCTTCTTTTTTCGGCAATTTGTTTTGCTTGTTCAGGAGTAAGACTAGTTAAAGGCGTGTGAGCAATTAGCCTTGAACCAATTTCTGTAAGCAATGATGCTATGCCTGAAGCAAAAACCGTTAGAGGAATACTATTTTTGATGTATCTGTCAAACACACCAAAGACAAAGAATTGAAAACCTGCATTCATTAAATATCTTGAAAATTCTTGTTTTTCTCTAGTTTTAGCAGAATGTTCCGCTTCTTTTTTGTCGTCTTTTTGAAGAATTGAAATATTATAAAAATCCGTTCCGGTAAATATTGTTGAAACAAGACCTGTTGTTAATCTTGTTAGAGTTCTTTCATCTCTAGTTTTATAGCTGATTGAACTGTTTGCAATGTTTTTAGCAACTTTTGAATTGAAAGCGTCTTTATCGTAATTTACTTTTTTAAATACTTCAACCAAGTTCAACATAGCGTCTTTTGCGCTTGCTTGTTCATTATGAAGAGCTCTTGAAGCAAAAATGCCTTTTGGGGTATAGTTTTTATTAAGTTTTTTAGATAAATTATTAAATCCGTCAATAAACAATCCTGGAACATCGATTATAGCATCTGTAAAATCTTTTCCGAAGGAATTTGGTTTAATTTGACTTGCATCTGTCCAATTTGCTTTAGTCATTAGGTCATCAACGTAATTTTTGCCTAATGTTTCATTTGCAATGTTTCTTAATTTTTCAAAATCACTTTGATTGATTTGAAAATGTTGTTTTATTGAATCTGTTTTTAAAGCGCCGTTTTTAAGTCCTATAAACGCTAAAGTTGCTGCGGATAGTGCAGCAATTGAATAAAAAGCTATTTTTTTCTTAGATGTTTTTGATTTTTGACTAGCAGCGCTTGAAGAAGTTGTATCGTTTGAATTAGAAGTAAAATGTTGTTGTGAATAATGGGGAGCTTGACCGTTCGCCTTTCGTTGTTTGAACTGCGATAATAACATCTGATTATTGGATTGATTAATGCTATTCATTTGTTCCCATCTATGAAAAATTTTTGAATTTTTCATTTTCTAATACTAAACTACCATAACAAAACATGTAAAGGAAATAAATTGCCCCAAATTTTAAGAAATTTGTATTTTTGTTAACAATTTGAATAACTTCTTAAAATAACTTATCCTTTTATTATGGATAAGTTGGGTAAAATTCTAATTGTGGATGACGAAACTATGGTCACCAAAACGCTTTCTATGCTTCTTGGGCTGGAAGGGTTTTCTAATGTCTATACAATGAACTCTCCGCTTGACGCTTTAGAATTTTTAAAAACTAACGAAGTTGATTTAATTATTTCAGATTTTATCATGCCAACTTTAAATGGAATTGATTTTCTTGATAAGGCTTTAAAAATTCAAAATGATGTAACATCGATTCTTTTAACGGGTTATGCAGATAAGGAAAACGCAATTCGGGCTATTAATGATATTGGGATTTTCAAATATATAGAAAAGCCTTGGGATAATGCTAATTTAATTATTAATATTAAAAATGCTCTGACTCAAACAAGATTAAAAAAAGAATTAAATCAAAAAATAGTTGAGCTTGAAGAAGCTAATAAAAAATTAAAAGATTACTCTAATGAGCTTGAAATTAAGGTTTTAGACAGAACCAAGGAACTTACAAAAGTAAATTCAAAACTAAATGCAATAATTTCAAATTGTGCCGACGCTATAATTCTTTTTGAGCAGGATTTTTCAATAACAGAGCTTAATACAACCGCTCTTAACCTTTTTGGACAATCAAAAAAAGATTTAAAAGGCAAAAACCTGTTTGAACTTGTTGTAACAGAAAAAACCCCGCTATCCAGAACAGAATTAGATAATAATAAAAACATTTTTTTAAGAAATTATTATTTAATTAATTATTCAAAAGATATCAAAATCCCAGTAGAAATCAGTATTGCGCCTGTTGAAGATGATAAAAAGAAATTTTATGTAGCGGTTATAAGAGATGTAACTTATCAAAAAGAAACCGAAAGACTTCGTGATGATTTTGTTGCAACTTTAACCCATGACCTTAGAACGCCATTGTTGGCGGCGATTTCGGGGCTTGATTTTATATTGGATAAATCTTTAGGGGAAATTAATTCTCAACAAGATAAACTGTTTTCGGCTATGAAAAAAAGCTCGGAAGAAATGCTTGGGCTTGTTAATACTCTATTAGAAGTTTACCGCTATGAATCAGGTAAAACATATTTATGTAAAACAAAATTTGATATCGTTAAATTAATTAATGAAACAGTTGAAGAATTATTGCCTTTAATTCAAAAAAGCTCAATGGAAATAACATGTTCTGTGCCTGATGAACTATTTATAAATGCTGATAAAAATGAAATTAGAAGAGTTATAGCTAATCTTGTCGGAAATGCGGTTAAGCATTCTCAAAACGGAACAAAAATTAAATTAAATGTAATCCAAGAAGACCATGACCTTAAAGTTGAAGTTATAGATGATGGGATAGGGATATCTCAAAGTGATTTAGAAAAATTATTTAACAGATTTTCCCAAGGAACAAATCAAAAACGTTCAACTTCAACAGGATTGGGCTTATATTTATCTCGCCAGATAATTGAAGCACATAATGGTAAAATTTATGTGGAATCAGAAATTAATAAAGGTTCTAAATTTGTATTTATTTTAAAAAACTCTATAAATGATTGTAAGGTTGTATTATGAAGAAGAAAAATATATCAATATTGCTAGTTGAAGACCATGAATTCACCAGAATGGGTTTATCTATGATGATAGATAATACGGAGAATTTTTCCCTTATTGCACAAGCAACAGACGGGGTTGAGGGGGTTATGCTTGCTCAAAAATATAATCCTGATGTAATCTTGATGGATATCGGACTTCCGAATATGGATGGTATTTCAGCTACTAAGAAGATAAAAGAAGAATTAAAGCTGGATTGCGCTATATTAATGTTTACTTCTCGTGATAACAAGGATGATATTTTTTCAGCTTTTAAAGCAGGTGCTGACGGTTATATTATGAAAGGCACAAGTTCATCAAACTTGTTAAGCGCAATTGAAACAGTTTCAGAGCATGCTGCTTGGATTGATTCAGCTATAGCAAGAGTTGTTTTATCAAATATTCAACACGAACAACAAATTGCGCCAAGCGTTAATAAACAAAGCGAAGCTAATAAAAAATATGGTTTAACAAAAAAAGAATTAGAGGTTTTGTCTTTAATTGTGGATGGTTTATCTAATCAAGAAATATCTGAAAAATTAGTTGTATCAATTTCAACAACAAAAGCCCATGTTCATAATATTTTGCAAAAACTATATTTAACAGATAGAACAAAAGCGGCGATTGTTGCTCTTAAAGAGGGTTTAGTTTAGCTAAATGAAAAAAATTTCTCTTTTTATAATTTTTTCTTTAATTTTAAATCTGTCTTATTCTTTAGCATTTGACGTTAAAAATATTAAAAACGTTAAAAATACTAAGACAATTAAGGCTATTAAAGAAAAATTTAAGAAAAAAGAACCCGAATCAAAAGAGAGAATGGTTGAAACAAGGGATGAATACGATATTAAAGCCACAAATATCCCTCTTGAAGAAAGGGTTTTACCGAATTATTCTGAACCTGTTAGCACAAAAAGATATTACTATCCGCCTTCTCATTACGTTTTTGAAAAATTCAACTACCCTCAAGGAAAAAGAGAAGTTAATATAGAGTCTATTAAAAAGGATTTATCTGAAATACCTTATTTTGTTGCGGATAATAAGGTAAAATACGCAGCTTACACTAAATATTTCTTTTCTCCAAGTTTAAATCAAATTTCATCTAATTTTTATGTTGAAAAGTTGGATGAAAATCTATCTAAGATTGATAGAATAATTAATTTTAAAGAACAACAAAAAGAAAGAAAACCAATTATTGAAGCAGGCACAAAAATGAGCTATAAAAACCTGTTTAACGGTTTAACGGTTGTAGATTGGAATAAAAATTCTACTACTGTTTTAGTTAAAGAAAAAATAGGCTCAACTTATGGTGGAATTTATAAAACACATTTATATTTATACTCTCTTCCAACTGAAATTCAATCAGCAAAATTGGTTCGGTTGGATGAAGTTGATGAAGCTATAAAGTATTATTTTGATACATATAATGATGTTCAATTGATTAAATATCGCTACGATATTGAGCCTGTTGGTTTTAGCGAGGATAATGACAATATTATTATTGTTTGCGCTTATGTTTATGATAAAAACGATAATAAAATGTTTCTTGGAACTTGGGGTTACAATGTTTTAACTTCTCAAACTCTTTTGTTTTCTAAAACCGAGCAAAATCAAAGCGTTAGTGCTAATGGCTTAATTTTAAGGCGCTCTATAGATTAGGTCTTTTGTTTATTAATAATTTTACTTTTGTTTTCTAAAATTAGGAAATGAAAAAAATAAAATTGTTTTTATATTTATTTTTGGTTTTGATTTCAGGCATGTTTTTTACATCATGTTCTACTAAAAATAGCAATATATATTGTAGAACCTATAAAATTGAGCCTGTTGAAAAGGAATATTTTTATGGGTATGTAAAATTTAAAAATGTTATAGATTTAAGTTTTTTATCCGAAGGAAAAGTGATTTATTGTCCTTATACTAAGGGTGATTTTGTTAAAAAAGGGCAGGTTTTAGCAAGGTTGGACGGGATTTTATACAAAATTAAGCAAAAAGAACAACAAGCTAAATTGACCGAAGCGAAAATCAGGCATGATAGGCAAGGTAAATATTATAAACGTATGGATATTTTGCACAAACAAGGTGCAATATCCGATAATGATTGGGAAGAAGCGTATTATGGATTGAAAACTTCTGCTCAAAATATTGTCGTTGAAAAAGAATTATTAAACTATTTAAACCAGCAAATCGGCTATACTGTTATTGTTGCGCCATTTGACGGATATATTAATGAAGTTTATATTCAAAAAAATGAATATGCAACAACCACTAAACCTGCTATATCAATAATGAACAGCCCCATAACCCAAGTTGAAACGAGTGTTGATTATAATGTTGCTAAAAAACTTTTTGTAAATAAAAAAGTCATGATTTTGAAAAACGGGCTAAAATATTGCGGAAAAATTGCTCATATTTCTCGTTCAGACCTGAATGACGGCGGATATATAGTTAAAATTTATTTAGATAAAAATTACCCCGAATTCTATGATGGCTTAAACGTTGAAATTGATTTTGATATTGATAAAACAAATTTTAGATACATTCCTCTTGAATTTGTTAAAAAAGAAAATTCAAAAAGCTATGTTTTTGTCTTAAATGGCGAAAACATTGAAAAAAGAGAGATTAGCGTTTTAAATATTGAACAAAATAAAGTTAAAACAACGACGAATTTTCTTGATAATGAAATTTTGATAAATTCCGCTGATTGTAAGCGACTTGAAATTGAAAGCGGTTTTTAGATGAAAAAAGTTTATTATTTTATTATATTTTTTCTTTTTGCTTTGTTTTTAGTGGTTTTTTATCTTAAAAACGATAATTATCAATTGAAAATCAGCATGAATATCAAAAATTGTTCGGCTGAGATGATAAATAGTTTATATTCTAAAAATCTTTTAAAACAGCTTTCAACTATTTCTAAAAACAAAGATATAGTTATAATTGCAGGCGATGAAACCTTAAATATTTATATAAAAATTAACTCTTTTTGCTTAAATAAAAAACAAATAATGCTGATGAACGAGTCTAAAGTAAAGAATTATGCTTCATCTTTGGCGAATTATTTTAACATTGAATTTGATGAAAAATACGATGTTCTTTTTGACAAATTGCTTGTAATATCAGCTCCTGACGCGGATTATTATACGATATATAAAAGAAGTGAAGAAATTTATAAAAAACTTTTGAATTTTAAATCTCTGGCTAAAATTTCTTATGTTTCAAGAAGCGAAAATGCTATATTTATCAACTATATTTATGATAATTTGTTAAAATTTAATCTTCAAACGGTTGATTTAGCTAACTTGTTTGCCCAAAGCAATATAACTTCAAGCTTGACTAACCATAAAAATATTAATTCGACAAATTCTAAAATTAATTCAATTAAAGATATTGAAAACCTTGTGTTGAGCTATAAATCGCCACATTTACAAACAAGATTTAAGGATGTTTTTTCTATAAAATATGATATTAAAAAAATAAATCCGATATACACTAAATTTAACTCAAATAATTGCTATATTATTGGTCTAAAGGGACATTTGCCTATTTTTAAGATAAAAAATATTCTAAAAAATGATGAAATTTTTGATTATAAAATTTTAAAAACGAAAAACTTGTCTAAAATCACCGTTTTTATTGATGAAAACGACAAAAGCAAATTCTACCATCAACTTTATCAACTGTTTTTAAGTGAAAAAATCGATAATATCTTGTTTTTTATTGGGACAAATGCTTGCAAATTAACCAATAAAGAAAAATTTGAAGAATATAACGATTTTAAAATTACGCTTTTGTTTGAAAAGAAATATAAAAATCGGATTGAAAAAATCCTGAAAAGCAACAGCTACGCTTATTATACTCCTTTAAAAAACCAAAAAATAACATTTAAAAACAACCTCGAGGATTTTTTAATTCGAGATAGCTGCGCTGATGTTTTTGACTATACTTACTATAAATTTGGAAATGATATAAATTTTGATAACGATATGTTAACAAAATTTGATATATCATCTAAAGAGGCTCAAAATTCTTTTATAGCAAAACAAAAAGGGATTTATCTTGGGGATGTTTTTGAAGATGATGATAAAATGGAGGTTTATTTAAAAAATTCTGATGTAATTTACGATGTTTTATCGTATTCTAAAAAATTTAAGACTCTTTTTCATCAAAAATTTTATTCAACAGCGAAAACTAAACCTATATTTAACTCAATTGCAACAAAAAACGGAAAATATTTTAGGGTTGAATATAAATATAAAAAATAAAGTAAAATAAAATTTTAAACATCAAAAAACCCTCAAAATTAGAGGGTTTAAAATCTACATCCATTCCGCTTGTTTAATTGTTCAACATTCTCTCTCTATAATCCTCAAAGCCTCAATTGACCTTATCTTAAGCGTCATATTAAAACTTT
>OIYG01002939.1_pt1 | contig 10174 bp, 11 predicted proteins | sample 1587861 | NCBI WGS metagenome assembly OIYG01 (sample SAMN03283272) | human gut metagenome | biome: human-associated habitat; material: feces | host: Homo sapiens | place: Peru | collected 2012 | reverse complement strand
GCTCTAATATATATGGAACCTCATAACGAAAATCCCTGTCACTTACTAGAATCCCTAGAAGAATTTTATGGAAAAACGTCCAAACAAGCTTTTTACCACGTTCGTGAGAAGAAAGGAATTAATTTTTAGTTTTTTGTTTCCAATATAAATTTTATATGTTAGAATATATTTATAATGAGGTGATACTTTTATGAAATTAAACACTAATAAAAGGGATATTCCCTTTAAAAATTATATAACACTTGGAATTATTATTATATGTACCTTACTTATTTCTATGTATGTATTCTCTTGGTATAGACAATATAGTAGTCACAAAATAAATAAACCAATAATTACAGAAGCATTAAGAGAAGTAGAATACGATAACCTAGATGACGTTCTTCAAGAAAGAGATATTCTCATCATGTATCTTTGTACAACAGATGAAGATATCTGTAGAAGTTTTGAAAAAAAATTCAAAGACTACGTAAAGAAAAACAATCTAACAGACGAAATTATTTATCTTAACCTTGGTTACTCAAGAGACGAAACAGATCTTTTAAACAAAGTTTACCTAAAATATAAAAGCGATAACCTAGTAAAAAAAGTATTCGGTTATCCAACACTACTAATCTTTAATCAAGGAAAAATAGTAGATGTTTTAAGCTCAAATAACAAAAACAAAATAGACATAGAAGAAGTAAATGAATTCCTAGAGGGTTATGAATTATGATAAATATAGTTTTATTCGAACCAGAAATACCACAAAACACTGGTAATATAATGAGAAGCTGTGTCGCGACAGGAAGTAAACTTCATTTAATAAAACCACTAGGTTTCTCACTAGACGAAAAAAGCATCAAAAGAAGTGGAGCCAATTATATAGATAAACTAGATTACAAAGTATATGAAAACTTCGATGAGTTTCAAAAAGAAAACAAAGGTTCTTACTATTATTTCACTAGATATGGAAAAAAAGCCCATAGTGACTTCGATTACAGTAACAAAGAAGAAAACATTTACCTAATATTTGGAAGAGAATCAACAGGTATAGATAAAAAAATACTAAAAGGAAACCTAGATAAATGTATTAGAATCCCTATGCTCAGTGACGTAAGGAGTCTTAATCTTTCCAACTGCGTTGCAATAGTCCTATATGAAGTACTTAGACAACAAGATTATAACAATTTACTTAAGTATGAACCCCATAAAGGAAAAAATTTTCTAGAAGACTTAGATATATAAGTTTTCTTTTTTTATGCTTGATTATTAAAAAAAAATAGTGTAAAATGATTTATAGAATAATACTAGGATAGTGATAATATGAATAGATTTAGAAATATTTTCAGTGTTTTCATCGTTATATTTGGACTTGTATTAATGTTTGTCGGAGTAAGCTATGCCATTCTAAGTGGTAACGTCTCATCAGGAAATGAACACATTATAAAAGCAGGAAGCGTTTGGCTTAAACTAACCGAAGATTACGATAGCATTTCCAAAAAACTTTCCATTCAAGAAGATTCCGAAGGACTCCTGCAAGAAGACTATTACACATTTAATATAAGTAACATAGGAAGTAGTCCTGCACAGTTCAGCATAAGCCTTGTAAATGATGCCCCAGAAGACTATACAGGAAACGTACTTGATACCAAATACATAAAAGTAGGACTAGAAATAAATGGAAAAGAACACGGACCATTCACCCTAGAAAAAGTAAATAACATAATAGATAGTGATATCATATATAAAAAAGAACTAATAAATTATAAACTAAGACTATGGTTAGATAAAAGTAAAGAAGAAGAAATAAATAATTTTGAAGATTATAAACTATTCTTAAAACTTAAAGTAAATGCAGAACAAAGATCTAATAACCTAGATAACGGATCTTAAAATAATAAATATAACTTTCAATTTAAAAATCGATAAATCTTTTGAAACAGTATACTGAATCTTGATCAAAACTAAAAACCATTTCAAGATCTGTATACTTTTTATTTTATAAGAAAACTCTTACTTAGTTATAAAAAGACAAGTAAAGTTACCAAAACTTAAATAGGTTAAAATAAAAAGATATAGAAATAAAACAAAGATATAAAGAAAGCAACTATATCACGAGATGTTAATGGTAAATATTATGTATCACTTCTTAGTTGAAAAGCTTTAGTATATAAAAAAAGCTTAATTCAAAGCCTCTTTATATACATTATCATTAAATTTATGTTGGGACACTTTAAGTTCTTTCAACTCATCATTATCTATTAATAAGAATATTTTTTCAAGTTTTTGAACACCAGTTTTGGTAATAGGATCATCCCAAGTAAGATCAAGATGTAACCATTTCTTATTAACCTTAACTAAGTTCCAAACATGATTCGTACTAGCAATTTTATAATTATCTATACCAAATTCATATAAGAATATAGCCATTGCATCAGCATATGCACTACAAAGACCAACATGGTCAATTAAAATATCATTCGCTTTATTATAACTCTTATCAGGATTTTTCTTTCTTATTTTATCAGTAGCATATTTCCCATTATTTATAATATAATCGTGAATGACTTCAATTCTTTTCTTATCAGACATTTTTTTATTAATTTTTGATTTTATCACTTTATCAACTTTATCATTTAAAACCTTTATATCCTCATCAGAATAAACTTTTTTAATATCTAAGTCAACTTGACCATAATTATCATAAGAAGCATTAATAACTTCAAAGGAATTATAAGGATGAACAAAATTATTTATATCTGATAGAACTTCCTTATCACTAGTAATACTAACAACATCCGAAGTACAATTCTTATAATTTTCATCACAATAAAAAGTAAACTTATTCATACCACTATTGATAACCGTATAAAATATATTTAAAAGATGTTTCTTATCTTTTGCAACAAAATCATTAGTGTTTTGAACATAGTAATAATCCTTATCCTTATAATAATTATTTTTCGTAAGTTTTATATCGTCTTTAACTTTTAATATATTCTCACGATAAAACATATAAATTTCATCTTTATAATTCGTTCCTATATAATAAAAACCACTTGCTATTAAAAGAGTAATAGCTAAAAATATAATCAATTTTTTCAAAATAATCACCATCTATATTCTAACAAAAAAAAATAAAGTAATCAATATTATTACTTTATATTATTAACAGCTTTTGCAAGCTTAGATTTCTCTCTGGCAGCTTTATTCTTATGAACTAAACCACTTTTAACAGCTTTATCAATTTTTTTGTTAGCAACATCTAAATTTTCTTTAGCAATCTTTGCATCACCTTGTTTAGAAGATAATTTAACCTTCTTAATAGCAGTTCTCATGCTAGCTATTTTATCTTTATTTCTTTCTTTTTTTACTAAATCTGTTTTTACTCTTTTTTTAGCACTTTTAATATTTGGCATCTTTTCACCTCACTTTTTTTAACACTTTAAATTTTAACAAAAAATAGATCAAAAATCAAATAAAATCGCTAATTTTCTTTATTTTTTTAGAAATAGTATGTTTTTTATACAAAGTAACATAATAAAAATGGTGATATTATGAGAGAAGTGGATTTATCAAAATACCAAGTAAGAACAGATTTAGTTGCAGATTTAATAAAAGAAGATTATGAATTTGAGACAAAAAAACAATATAAGAATATAACAATAAGTAATATAACTTTAACAAAAGAGATGGAAGAGGAACTTGAAAGAAAAGAAGGACTTTATACTACTATCTCTTATAATGATATAACTGATAAAACAAATTATAAAAATTTATTAGATGTCTTAACACAAGAACTAAAAAAAGTCATAGAAGAAACAGGTATAAAAGATGATTATTCATGTATGATAATAGGTTTAGGAAATGAAAAGAGTACTGCAGATGAACTAGGAGTAACAACTGCAAAAAAAGTAACAGTAACAAAGCATATTTACGATTTAGTTGGTACTTTAGAAGAACACTTTAGAGTAACAACGTGTTTAACCCCAGGTGTTATGGGACAAACTGGGATAGAAACAGTAGAAATTATATCTTCAGTAGTAAAACAAGTAAAACCAGATTTTATAATAGCAATAGATGCCTTAGCTAGTGATTCAATAGATAGATTATTAAAAACAATACAAATAACAAATACAGGCATTAATCCTGGAAGTGGAATAGGTAATAATAGAAAAGAAATTTCAAATGAAACACTAGGTATTCCAGTAATAGCAATAGGAGTTCCAACAGTAGTAGAAGCAAGTACAATTGTAAATGATACTCTTAATTTTATGAAGAAACATTTTAGTTATACAATAAAAAATAAAAATAATAGACAAAATAAATTAATTGAAACATCAAAAATTAATTATTTAAAAGATAATAATTATACACTTTCTAAAGAAGAAACTTCTTATTTTTTAGGAGCTTTAGGAAGTTTATCAAATAAAGAAAAAAAGCTTTTAATAAACGATGTTTTAACTCCAATTGGATATAATTTAATAGTAACTCCCAAGGAAATAGATTTTATAGTAACAAAACTAACTGACTTACTAGGAGAAGCAATAAATAAAAGTATTCATAATATATCGACAAAAAAGGAATCATAAATAGAATATACTAAAGACGGTGATTTGTATATGAACAAAATAAAATACCTTTTTTGTCTTTTTTTAATGTTGTTATCCTTTTTGTACATAGGCAATCTTTTTAATAATATAAATATATTAGACTTTATATTAAGTGATAATAAAAAGAAAATAGTAATAGATACTTTAAGTTTAGGGACAATAAATAATAATATAGCATTATCAAATATCAAAGAACCAAAAGAAAAAAATATTGTAAAGAAGGATTCAACTAAAACAACTAAACATTTAACAACAGAACCCATAATATATATCTATAATACGCATCAAACAGAAGAATATAAGACAAATACTTATAATATAACTCCAACGGTAGAGACAGTAAGTAGTATTTTGAAAGAAGAGTTAAAAGATTTAGGAATCTCTTCGCTAGTAGAACAAAGATCAATAACCAAAGAAGTAAATAAAAGAGGACTTGATTATACAGGGACATATGAAGTAAGTTTTGAATACTTGAAAGAGATGCAAACAAAACATAAAACTCTAAAATACTATTTTGATATGCATAGGGATTCTGTTACTGGTACTCCTGCAAGGACAACAATAAATAATAAAAAATATGCAACAATAATGTTTTTGGTTGGAACAAAGAATAAAAACTATCAGAAAAATGTAAAAAATTTAAAATATATGGAAAATTATCTTAAAAAACATTATAAAGGTTTAGTAAGAGCAACCTATTATCAAAGTCATAGTGCTTTTAATCAGTTTCATGATGAGAATATGTTTTTAGTAGAATTAGGTGGTCCTGATAATACTTTAGAGGAAATCTATAATACTACAAAGGCCCTATCAGAGGCAATAAAATACTATGTGGAGGTAAAAAATGAAAAATAAAATATTTATAATTATATTAGCATCATTATTTATATTTTTTATAATACTTTTAATAGCACAACAACAAGGATATTATAAAAATAGAAACGAAAAAGCAAAAATCCTAACAGAAGAACAAATTAAAAACTTTGAAACAGATATTAGTAATGGTAAAAAGATAGATATAAAAAAATATGTTTTATATGAAAATAAAAACTATTCAAATAAAATAAGCAAAAATGTATATAAAGCATCTTTAACATTAGAAACAGCGATAGATAAAACAATAAAATTAATTTTTTCAGGATTAGGCAAAGCTGTAAGTGATTAATACTTGAAAAAATAAGGCTCATATAGTATTATTTAAGTGGTGATAATAATGAAAAATAAGAAACTAATAGAAATATTAAGTATCACACTAATAATAATAGTATTAATAGGAATAGGATATCTTATTTATAATAGTTATCAAATAAAAAAAGAACAACATAAACAAGAAACAGTAATAGATAATTATTATAACGCAGAATATTTATTTAATAATAGTTATATAAAAGAACCATCAAAAGTAATAGACTTGAATAATAAAGAAAAAGACTTGTATATGAACATAGATAAATTTAATAATCTTTATATAAAGTATAAAGAAGAAAACAATGTATATGAAAAGCATATAAAAAGTCCAACAAATGAAACATTAACAATGTATTATAATAATCTAAATGATGATATATATGAATTTTTAGCACTAACTAAAAAAGAAAATATATATTATGTAAAAATTAATTTAAAAGATGATCAAGAATATGAATTTACTGAAGTATCATCAAATATAAAAGATATATACGCCCCAGCATATGATAAGAAATATGTTTATATAAACGAAGAAAAAGATATAAAAACAAACTTTATAATTCAAACAAAAGATAATAAATTAATGTATATATCAAAAAATGAGAACTATATTTTAAAAGATAATCTAAAAGAAAAAAAACCATATTTTGATTATATATGTGTAGACATGTCAAAACTTTGTAATAAAACAATAATGTATAAAACATTCAAGGATAATTTAATATATAATAATAAAATAATAACAAATGAAAAAGATCAAGAAATAATAGTAAAAAATATATTTGCTTCCATAGAACTAAAAGATGAACCTAAAGAAAAGTTACAGAGTATTACTATAAAGAAATTTAGAAAAAAAGATTTTATTTACACAATATACATAATAGATAAAAATGATTTAGCATATAAAGTAGAAATAACAAATAAGACAAAAATACCAAAAGCACAGTTAATATCTCAAAAACTAGTAAAGGAATTAAAATATGAAAAAGAAGTAGAAATAGATATTATATATGATGATGGAACATATGAGATGGTAAAGGAAACTCAAAATAAAAAACTGTTATATTCAACTATCTATGACAAGAAAAAGAAACTTATTATGAAATAGGTTTTTTTTATAAAATAAAAAAAGAATTCTTCATATGGTTGTAGTTTTTTTAAAATAAAGTTATAATTATATAGACGAGGTGCATTATGGATAGTGGTGGATTAAATAATAGACAATTTGTTACAGTAGCAATAATCATAATCATATGTGGAATAGCAATAGTAGGGCATGACTATTTTTTAGCAAAAAAGGCTGGTGTATATGAAGATATGAGTATCTTATTATCGCAAGAACCAGAATATGTTGAAAATATTCCAAGTCAAAATAACACTAACCAAACTGGAGACACATCTGGAAGAGTTCCAAAGAAGAATATAAATTATAAATATATAGGAAGACTAAAAATACCAAAAATAAATTTTAATAGAGGATTTGTAAAGTATGGGACATCTGGTAATAATGTAGATCAGAATATAGCTATTTTAAAAGGTTCAACGTATCCAGACGATGCATATAGTAACTTTATAATAGCAGGTCATAATGGTTCAAGGTGGAATGCATTTTTTTCAAGATTAGATAATCTAAGGCTTGGAGATACTGCAACAGTAACTTATAAAGGAAGAGAGTATAACTATAAATTAGTAAAAACATATAAAGATAGACAGTATGATGGTGTAACATTATATAGACACTCATCAAAAAAACAATTAACGTTAATAACATGTGCAAGACCAGACTATAGAACTTATTACTTAGTTTCAGTCTTTGAACTAACAGATGAAAAAAAGATATAAAAGGAGGAGATGAAAATGACAGATTTTTCAACAACACAAAGATTGCAAACAATATTTGATACAATTTTTTCATCATCATTTTTTATCTCACTTTCAGTAATATTAGTACTTACACTTATAATGTTTATAGTAAATACAAAAATAAAAAGTAAAGCTCCAAGAATTATTTCTGTAATATCATATATATTATTAATGATTTTGGTTTTAGCAAGGTATGGAAACTACGTGTTATCAATAAATGATAGTATAGTAGAAAAGTTTTTTAAAGCAATGTATTTTCCAAATTTAGTAGTATACGTTGCAATGCTTATAATAACAATATTATTAATAATAATAAATTTTTTAACAACAAAATATAGTCAAATAACCAAGATATGTAATATTTTTTGTTTTAGTATTATTTGGTTTTTATTCGTTTTAGTACTTGATGTTGCTAAGAAAGAAAGTATCAATATTTATGAAATAGAAGAAATATATAACAATAGTACTTTGATGATTTTACTTCAAGCAAGTATGGCAATTTTTTGTATTTGGCTTGGACTTTTAATAACAAATTTTGTAATAAGAAAACTATCAGATAAATTAGACGAAGGGCAAAGAAAGAATCAACTAAAAAACAGTAATCTACAAATGAACGATTATACAAATTATTATAATGGACAACAAAATACTTATAATGATAACAATAACAGTGACAATCAATATAATCAGTATTCAAATGCTAATCAAAACTATAATAATTTCAATCAAGGTAATTATAATAATGGTTATGTAGATTATAATAGTTTTGATGGAAACAATTATAATAATAGTTACATGAATTATGATAGTTTTAATCAAAATAACTATAACAATGATTATAATTCGAATAATTATAACAATTATAATAATATTCAAAACAGTTTTAATAACGAGTACAATAACTATAATTATAACAATGAATATAATAACAATTATGGTTATAATAGTGAATATAACTATAATAATCAAAATGTTATTCAAAAACATAAAGGAAAAAAACAGGAAGATGAAATAAGAGAACTAACTGATGAAGAATTTTGGAATGTTTATAGATACAATCCTGAACAAAATCAAAATAATAATACCAATAATAACTCTAATAATTACTGGTGATCCTGTAAAATAGTTTACAGGTTTTCTTTTGTTTTGATATATGTTTTGTTATAATGATAATATGATAGGAGGAAATAGAAATGGCTTTTAAGAATAAAATACTAAAAGATAATACACCAGATTTAAAAGTAGTAAATAATATTAAAGCATTAGGAATAGATATGATAAATGATGCTGCATCAGGTCATCCTGGAATAGTTTTGGGAGCAGCCCCTATTATGTATAGGTTATATAGCAAGCATTTAATATTTAATCCAGAAAATCCAAATTGGATAAATAGGGATAGATTTGTAATGTCATGTGGTCATGGATCTGCTTTGTTATATGCTACATTATTTATGAGTGGTTTTGATTTAACAATTCAAGATTTGAAAAATTTTAGGAAATACGGTTCAAAAACACCTGGTCATCCAGAAGTGGGACAAACTCCTGGAGTAGATGCTTCGACAGGTCCTCTTGGACAAGGTCTTGGAGTAGCAGTTGGAATGGCTATTGGAGAGGCATATTTAAATCAAAAGTTTAAAAACTTAAAAAGCAGTTTAATAAATCATTATACGTATGCACTAGTAAGTGATGGTGATTTAATGGAGGGTATATCATATGAGGCTTCTTCTCTTGCAGGTTCCTTAGGCTTAGGAAAGTTAATTGTGTTATATGATTCAAATGGTATAAGTCTAGATGGAAAAACTGATGGAGTATTTGATGAAGATATTTTAGAAAGATTCAAGTCAATGGGATGGGATACACATCTTCTAGAAGATCCTTATAACTTTGAAGAATTTGATTCACTTATAGAAAAGAGTAAGAGTGAAACAACAAAACCATCGTTAATTCAAATAAAAACAGTATTAGGAAAGGACTCAAAACATCAAAATACAAATCAAGTGCATGGAAAACCTCTGTCAAAAGATGATATAAAACATATAAAGAAAAAATTAGGCATAAGAGATGTTTCATATACAGTTTTATCTGATGCTTGTAATTATATGAAGTCTTCTATAGATGAGAGAATAAAGCCAGAAATTAAGAAATGGCAAAAGACTTATGAAAGATTACAAACAAAGCTAGACAAGAGTCTCTTGAAAGACTTTGAAAGAATTAACAATCATGATCTGGATATAGATATTAAAAAGAGTATTTTTAAACTTAATCCAGAAAAATCATATTCTGGAAGAGATCTTGCTGGTCATATAATAAATAAATTAAAAACAAAAGATATAATGTGTTTAACTACTGATACGGGTACTTCAACGAAAGCTATGTTTAAGGAAAAAGAACATTTTACAAGAAAAAATAGAGCTTTAAAAAAAGCAATCTATTTAGATGAAATATGGAGATTAGTAGGAGTAACATCAAATAAAAATGTTGCAAGTTTTGTTTATAAAATATTTAAAACAATTAGAAAGTATGGAGGG
>OIYG01002938.1_pt1 | contig 10175 bp, 12 predicted proteins | sample 1587861 | NCBI WGS metagenome assembly OIYG01 (sample SAMN03283272) | human gut metagenome | biome: human-associated habitat; material: feces | host: Homo sapiens | place: Peru | collected 2012 | reverse complement strand
CACTAATTTAACAACGTTTGTGTTATCAAAATCAGTTATTAAAAATGAAAAAGAAAAGAAAACTAAAGAAAAAAGTAATAGTATTTATTATTATATTTATTCTAATTATTTTGTCTCTAGTCTCAGTCTTTGTATATAAATCAATGACTCCAAAAAACTCATCAACAGTCAAAGTAGTAGAAAAAATCGAAGACTATGGATACTATCTAGAAGATGATCAACCAAAAATATATAAAGAACTCTTTAAAGAACTAGTAACAGTCTTAAAAAACGAAAAAGTAGATTATGATAAATATGCCTCACTTATAAGTAGAATGGCTGTCATAGATTTCTATAACCTAGACAATAAAGTATCAAAAAATGATGTCGGAGCAACACAATTCATAAGAGAAAAGAATAAAGCAAACTTCGTACTTCAAGCATCAGAAACAGTATATAAATACATAGAACAAAATATATATGGCGATAGAGAGCAAGAATTACCAGTAGTAAAAACAGTAAATGTTATAAATCAAAAAACAGAAGCCTATAAATACAAAAAAATATCAGATGATAAAGCCTATACAGTTACAGTAGGAGTAGAGTATGAAAAAGATCTAGGATATCCAAAAGAAGTAACCGTGAAATTATTGCATGATGGAAAAAAATTAGTTATATATGAAATGAATAGTAATTAAAAAAATAGGGCTCTCAACTTTTTAGTGTGGTCCTGATTTTTTATGAAACTCCACTTTTCGATGGGGTTCTGAAATAATATGTAAATATACAGGACTCACAAAAGAAGAGATAAATAATCTAAAATAATTCCTAAAAAGTAGAAGATCACCATATTGTTTGTATATTAAAATATCTAATATACAAATAATGTAATAAAATAGAACAAAGAAATATTTAAGTGGTATTTCTTTTTGTTTGATTTGCCAATACTATGACATCATAATGACCAAATACAATAAACAAAAAAATCAGTATTTTTATTATTACTGATTTTATATTGCTACGTGATACTTTTTAATAATTAGATTAACATTTGAAAAGTCTATATTGGCAGTACTACTATTTCCTATAATACCACATCTTATGTATAAAGTAGTATTTTCATCAAATTTTGTAAGTATTGTTTCAGAACAATCCATTCTGGTAGTTGTTCCTGCTTTAACCTCAAATGAAGAACCTTGTATTACAGAACCATTAGCATTTACTAGATAAAAGATAGCCCATGACTTTGATCAACACCCAATATTTGCCCACACAGGGTTATTTCATATATGCCTTTATTCACTATAGTTACATTAGTATTATCAGCCATTTTGAAATATTCATTATCATCTGGAATTGTAACTGTTTCCTAGAATGCCATTGTTTTTGAAAAGTTTTCCTGTGCAAAACCTAAAAACAAAATACTATCACAACCAGTAGAATTATTTATTTTTTTACCAGGTTTTCCCTTTGAAATGATAAAACTAAGATTATGAACTAAAACCATAAAAATTAGCCTCAGTACCAGGTTCTGTAGTAGTTGTATCTTCTACATTTATTCTTTCTGAAGGTCCAATCAATTCAACTATGCTTTCACAATTTTCAAAAATTTTAACATCATCATCTCAAAAGTACAAGACCCCATTTACTAAATAACAATCTCCACTTGTATCAACAGGATGTTCCTCTATTAATTCATTATAACTATCACATGTTTCCAGTATTTTAAAACTATCTCCTTTGTCTTATTTTCCTCCTTTCGGACCTTGAACTCAAACCATAGGATAAATTCCAATGCTATGAAACTTATTCTTTATTCTTTGATTATTCACAGCAATTTTTGCTTTATTATTAATAAATATAATCATACAATAATACAAAACATTGTTATTCTTTACATATTAGAAAGTCTAACAGAACACTTTTATCTTTTTTTCCAATTACTATTTCATATATTAAATTGATTATTGGAACATTTATCTTCTTTTTCTTAGTTAAATCATATATTGATTTCAAAGTATATAGTCCCTCAATAGTAGTATTTTCTATATAGTTATCTATATCTTTTTTACTTTTACCTTCCCCAATCAGTTTTCCAAGTGTAAAATTTCTACTTTTCGAACTAGTACAAGTTAAATATAAATCCCCAAATCCAGCAAAAGATAAAATAGTTTTTTTGTTTCCTCCAAGAAGAAAAACTAATTCCCGTACATCATTTAAAGATTCAGTTAAAAACAAAGATATAGCAGATGCAGGCATGTTCATTCCATGCATTATTCCGGATAAAATAGCAATAACATTTTTTACAGATCCACATATCATTGTACCTTTTATATCCTTTGTTTCCCTTAATTTTGTAGTTTTATTTATTAAAGCTTTTTTTATAATTTTTTCAGTTTCTTTATTCTTTGTCCCTAAAGTAAGTCCAATAGGGCAGTCCTTTATTATATCTTCAGCAAAACTTCCCCCAGAAATAACCCCATAGTTTTTCGTATGAATATACTTTTTTAAAATATTTGTCATAAACATATTAGTATTTTGTTCTATTCCTTTAGTTGCAATACATATATGAGTCCTTTTATTTATTTTCATATCTTTTACAGTTTCTCTGAAGTTCTTGGCTGGCACTGCTATAATGATCAAATCCTTATTCTTTGTACTTTCTTTTAAATCATTTGTTATTTTTATATTACCAGATATTTTATAATTTTTAAGCTTTCCCTCATTTGTTCTTTTTCTCTCTAATTCATCCCTTTCTTTTTCAAACTTTGTCCAAATAGTAATATCATGTCCATTTTTATCTATTATATGGGATAAGGCTAGGGCATAAGCTCCTGCTCCTAGAATTGTAACTTTCATATAATACCTCCAAGTATATTCTACCATATTTTTAATATAGAAATGTTTTTTCTGTCAAATTTAGATAAATTTTTCATTATTTTATAAAAACCTCTTTCCTTTTTTTATTTTTGTGTTATTATTATACTAAGGAGGAATAAAATATGAGATTTAAATATTTAAAATTGTTTGTAGTGTCTATAGCATTTCTTTTTGTAGTTTCTTATACTAATGTAAATGCAGATACATTACAAGAAAAAATTAATTCAACAAGTGGTTCAGTTGTACTAGATCAAAACGTTACTGAAAACTTAAAAATTGCAAATGGCAAAACTGTTACTATTGATTTAAATGGTAATACTATTACTGGAGGAATCGAAGTTAAAGGTACTCTTATAATGAAAGATTCTAAAGGTAATGGGAAATTAATTGCTAATACTGGTAAAGATAAATCTGCCATTCAAGTTGAAGGTGGTAAATTCACTTTAGAAAGTGGTACTATCAACAATGATGAAGGCTATGGTGTTTACGGTCTTGAAGGTGGAAAAGCAATTGTAAATGGTGGTACTATTGATACTTATTATTCAGGTCTTACTGGTAATAACACGACTGGAGATATGTATTTTACAGTAAATGGTGGTACTATTAAAGCAAAATATGGTCCAGCTATCTATATGCCAGGACAAGTAAGTCTAGATGTAAATGGAGGTAACCTAGTAGGAGGTATTTCACTTAGAATGGGTACTGTTAATATTACTGGTGGTAATATAACTGCTATTACAAGTGGTATTGATAATCCAAGTGAATACTATTCTTATAATGGTAATGCATGGCTTCCAGATGCAATTTATGCTTTTGGAGGAACTTATAATTCAAAAAGTGGCAATAACTTAAACATAAATATAACTGGTGGAGTAATAACAAATACAAATAAAGAAGGTAGTGCTCTTGCTATCTATGATCTAGGAAAAGTAAGTCAAAGTATGAAAGTTTCTATATCAGGAAAAGCAAAACTTACCACCAATAGCAGTACTAGAACAGCATATGATGTAATATCTTTAAATGATTTAGGGGTTACAAGTCCAAAAGAAGGATTTAATAATCCATCATATATTGGTAAAGTAAACACAAATATAACCGGTGGAATATTCTCAAGTATCAACGATAAATATATATCAGACGGTTATGTAAAAACACTTAAAAATGGAACATATACAGTAGAAAAGAAACAAGTAAAAGTAGATGTACCTACTATAAACTTAAATAAAGAAGTAAAAACTGTAACTGTTGGGGTAACTAATTATAATACTGTAAAAGGAGTTCTTCTAGCATCTCTTGAAAACAGTAATATTGATACTAGTAACATAGAACCTCTAGTAGATGTAAATGTAAATAATAAAGATGAAAGTTCTATTTCAAATGAAGATAAAACATTAGTTAAAGAAGGATTAGATAATAAAATCAAAAATGCTACAATTGCTAGTTACTTTGATATATCAGTTCTTGTAAAAAATTCTCAAAATAACCAAGTACTAGGAAACTTAACAAAATTAACAGATAAAATTAACTTTACTATTGCTATTCCTAGTAATTTAACCAATACAAAAGCAGGTATGGAAAGAATCTTCTATGTTGTAAGAATTCATGATGGTAAAGCTACAGTTATTAATACAAAAAAATCAAAAGATGGAAAATCTGTTTCATTTGCAACAGATAAATTCTCAACATATGCACTTGCATATAAAGATGTAGCAAGTACTAGTACAGTTAATGTTAAAAATCCACAAACTTATGATAGTGTTTTAAACTACATTATATTTACACTTGTAACAGTTGGTTTATCTACTGCAACATTAGTTTATTTAAAGAAAAATGGTTTAACTAACTAATAAGTATTAAATAATTTGAAGAAGTAAACAATTAATGAATTTGATTGTTTACTTTTTATTTACATTTTTGTAATTTGCATTTAGTTTTTAATTTGAAAGTTTAAGATCATTCTGTTACAATAAAAAAAGATAGAGGTGTTTGTATGGATAAGAAAAGTAAAAGTTTTTTTACTAAGAAAAAATTATTTATTTTCGGAGGAATATTGGTTGTTTTATTCTTAATTATTTATGTTCTGTGTAAGGTATGTTACTTATATTTTTATGATATAGGTTATGATGACAAGGATGTAGTTTTTAATGCTATTTCTAATAGAGAAAGTATTATTATTGATCATAATGCTTATGATGGAAAATACTTTGAGACCAAAAATGTCAAGTTCATGGATATTTTTAAGGATTGCTATTTAAATGCTCAAGGAAAGGATAGTGCTCATTATATATGTAGTAATGCTGCAATTGCTATTAGTAAAAAAGACAAATTTATATCTGGTTGGTATATTGACTATGTTTCACTAAAACATTACAATAAAAAGCTTTATAATGAATTTTTAGATAGACATAATATAAAAAGCGATTCTGATTTGATAGAGTTTTTAGGCAATTATAAGAGAAAACCCAATAGTGTTTTCAGTTCTTATAATGATATAAATGATAATTATGTTGTTGCAAATATTATGGGAAACTTTCCTACTGCAACAAGTGTGAAGTTTTACGAAATTTCTGGAGATTATTCTGGATATGTACTTGAATGTGACGGTAACTATATGTTTTATTTAAAAAATGGAAATAATTATTATAGAATTACTTTTGGACTTAATGGTAGCAAAATATCTAAAGATGATATTTATAAAGTAATAAGTACTGCTATTATGGATTAGGAGGAGTTATTTTGAAAAAGGTTATTAAGGTTTGTGGAATAGTTTTAGGTAGTATTTTAAGTTTATGTATAATTTTATATATTGTAGTATTTTCTTTTTGTTATAAGTATATAAACGTTACAAATGATGAATATAAAGAAGTTACTGACAAAATACAAGTGAAAGATAATGTTAATATCACAAAGAAAGATGTTTCTAACTACATGACTGTTGAAGGTGTTAAATTTAGAAATGATTTTTCAAAGTTCAAGCGTATTTCTAGTGATTCTTTTACTTATTATGAATATAAAGATAAAGAAAACAAAAATTCTATTAAATTTTGGGTTAGCTCATCTGAGAGCAGAATGTGTTCAAAAGTAGATAATGATACTTATCGTACTAATATTGACTGTGATATAACAATCAAAGATATAAATAATGTTAAAAATTATAAGTTAAAAAATATTAATTTTAGTGTTCTAAATATTATAGATAATTTTAATAGTTATTATAATGTTTCATATTATTTAGATAATTTATATCAAGAAAATCCACTTTTGTCTAATTATAACAATGCTACTTATTATGGCATTACAGGAGATTATAATGGTATTGTCTCAAGTTTTGATTACTCAGGTTATAAAAATGTCAAATTGTTCAACAATGGAAAAACATATCAATTTGGTTTTGATGGACATGGTTATTTTACTGATAATTATATAAACGATTTTATTAGTACAGTTGTATTTTTATAGACCAAATGGTCTTTTTTAATTTCATAAAAAAACATAGAATCAATCTATGTTCACACCTTTTTTAAATAATTGGTTTCCTACTATGTAAAGGATAACATTATATATAAAATATATTACATTACTAAAGATAAGTATTTGTTTTAGCAAATCCGTTGTCATTTTATTAGAAGTAAACAAAGCCATTATATCTTTATTAAACAGTCCAATTATAAACACTATTAGTATTATAAAAGCTTGCAATACAAAATAAATAATTAACCCAAATAGAATAGATTTTATAAGTTTATTATTGTTTTGCCTGTATCCAAGTATTATTGATATATACCCAGCAATTATTATAAATAACATTTCTAAGTAGAATATTGTTGCTATAAGAAAGACAAGTAAACTTGTTGATATATTAATATTACTAAGCATATTCTTTATAACTATAATATTTTCTTTTGAGTAATACATTATAAGAAGTGATGCAATTATAAAGATTGTACTAGTAAATAGGGTAATTATAGAAGAAAGCACCTTAGATAAAAATAAGTCCTTTTTATAAACAGGAAGTGTATGTGTTAGATATGCCTCATCTCCATATAGATTCTTAATAAATCTAGCCCATAACCTTAATATATTATTTATTAAAATACTTGCAAGCAATGATACTGTTATACCTAGTGTTATTTTTCCCGTAATATAAAAGATAAGAGAGTCATCAATACTAAAAAATACTCTTGTTAACGATGCAAAAACTAGACTCAATATATAAAATATTATAAGTGCTTTATAACACCATTTTAAGTCATACTTTAATAATTTATTTAACATTTAAAATACCTCCTAAAGATTTCATTAATTGAAGCATTTTCCTCTTCTCTTAAAGAATCACATGATGAATTAAGAACTATTTCTCCTTTGTCTATAAAGATAACATCATCTAATATTTTCTCAATATCTTGGATTAAATGAGTAGAAATAATAATACTTGCTCCCTCATCAAAATTTGTTAGTATAGTGTCAAGTATATAATCTCTAGTCGCAGGATCAACTCCTCCAAGAGGTTCATCCAGTATATAAAGTTTAGCTTTTCTACTCATCACCAAGATAAGAGTTAACTTCTCAAGCATACCTTTACTCATTTTTGATAATTTTTGTTTCTGATCCAAGTTTAAATCTTTGAGCAGTTTCCTCGCTTTTTTCACATCAAAGTTATTATAAAACTCACTAAAGAATATTAACGTCTCCTCAATAGTCATTGTCTTATCTAAATATGTTCTTTCAGGTAAATATGCCACTAGTTCCTTTGTCAGAGGACATGGCCTTTTACCACATATCAGTATTTCTCCACTCGTCGAAGTAAGCAAATCATTAATTAACTTAATCAAAGTAGTTTTACCAGCACCATTCATTCCCAAAAGACCAACTATTCTATTTTTCTTAATAGTCAAGTTTACATTATTTAAAATAGTCTTGTTATCAAACTTTTTAGTTAAGTTTATACATTTTAATAATTCCATTTTTCTATTCTCCTTTATTGTTTTTTTGCAAGTAAAGGGTAGTATCTTTTTGTGAAAATCCTAAATTCTTCATATCTTCTATATAGTGTTCAGTTTTCTCTTTAGCAAGATCGAATTTTATTTTTTCTATAAGTTCCAAATTATTTGTAACATATTTCCCATTTGTCCTTTCTGTATAGATAAGTCCTTCATTCTCAAGCTTTTCAAGTGCTTTTTGAACTGTATTAGGATTTACTTTAGCATTAAAAGCAAGATCTCTTACAGAAGGAAGTTTTTCATTAGGTTTCAGTTTTCCAGACACTATATATAGTTTTATGTAAGAAGTTAGTTGTGTATAAATAGGCATATCATTTTTAAATTCAAATTTCATATATCCTCCTTATATTGTATTACTTGCATAATACAATAATACAATCGTTAATTAGGTTTGTCAATAAAAAAAGCAAGTTTTTTCTTGCTTAGTTTATACTGCTATTTTTACCAGTTATAAGTGCTAGAAACGACTCTATTCCTTTAAGCTCCTTAATAGCAGATTTTTTGTCTGCCTTAGACATTATTCTTCCCTCAATACTTTTTGCTCTTTTAAAATTAAAATACAGTTTTTTTCTATTCTTTGTATTTTCTTTCAAAAAGTTATAGTATTTAAACTTTTTAATACTTCTATTATTTATATATAAATCACTTGTAACCTTTCTAACTGGAAGGGGATACATATGATGAATTATCCCATCAATTATCTTTTCTCTTCTTTGTTTATTTTTAAAATATTTAGGAAACCAATTACAAGAATTTATAACTGCTTCGATAGGATGCATAAATCCATGATTCTCTAGTTTTATTAATGATTTTTTATCTAGGTTATTTTGCCATGGTTCTGTATATAAATCATGAAATAGTGATATTAGTAATGCATCTTCTAAGTCTATTTTACTAAGAGGGTGCTTTATTTTATATATCTTAACCATTCTATAAGTTAGTAATGTATCTTTTATGATATGTTGACCAAGTGTTACTGTTCCATGATGATAAAATTCTTCAGTACATCTTCTTTCAAATTCTTTATGTAGCACTATATCTTTTACTATACTTAAGAATTCTTCTTGTTCCTTTAGAGTAAAACCTTCTTCAATAAAACCCTCTGTTATATATATTTCTGCTCTTGTCATAACATCACCTTCTTGATAATTATACTATATATTAATATGTTTGTCTATTCATCCTTTTCTTCATACAACCCAATTGCATCTGTAATAGGTAAGGAGAAGATTATACCTCCACCTTCTGTTTTAAGACCTGTCTCTTTCACTATTGCTTTCATTATATTGTTTGTTTTATTCTCTTCTGTTACAATCAGTATTACATCTTTTTCTGGTTCTATGGAAAATCCTAAAAACTGTCTTTTTGAATTTGTTTGATAGATACTACGACCATTTATTAAAGTTCCTCCGAAAGCTCCCGCCTTTTTAGCACTTTTCATAACTTTTTCTGAAAATCCTTCACTTACGATAGTAACTATCAAATGATGCATTTTTTTATTTTCATTTTTATTTTCCATTTTATCATCTTTTTTCATTTTATTATCCTCCATTTTTTAATATTTGTTATAATTGATTACTCCTCTGTCGGAGCTTCTTCTGCTGCTTCTTCAGCCGGAGCAGCTTCGCCTCCCTGCTCTGCGATCTGATTAAGAACACGAGCAAGATTTGTGATAGGTGACTGTAAGCTTCCAAGTAATTTTGAAAGAAGTTCTTCTCTGCTTGGTACAGAAGCGATTGCTTTAATACCCTCAGCATCGTAGAATGTTCCCTCTACTACACCGGCTTTCATCTCAAGATTAGGAGCTGTCTTAGCGAATTTTGCCAAGATTCTTGCAGGTGCTGTTGCATCCTCTGTAGAGATTGCGAAAGCACTTGGTCCCTCAAGGACTTCTCTTAAACCTTCGAACTCAGTTCCCTCTACTGCACGGCTTACTAATGTATTCTTGTATACCTTGTAAGACACGCCAGCTTCTCTTAACTGTTTACGTAACTGAGTATCCTCAGCAACTGTAAGTCCACGATAATCAACTACAACAACTGATGCTGCGTCCTTAATTGCTCCAGAAATCTCATCTACGATAGGCTGTTTAAGTTCTACCTTTGCCATGATTCATTTACCTCCTTTTAGATTTTCGCATAAAAGACATGAGGTATATTCAAAGAAACCCTCCTGCCTGTCGACAGAAGGGTACAAGTCAATCTCAAGATGTAAATACATCTTTTAATCCCCTCGGTAGGTATCTAGTTACGGCTTCTCTCGCGAGTGCCACCTACTGTCTTCGGCAATATGCTTTGCTATTATATCAAACTAATT
>OIYG01002935.1_pt1 | contig 10183 bp, 9 predicted proteins | sample 1587861 | NCBI WGS metagenome assembly OIYG01 (sample SAMN03283272) | human gut metagenome | biome: human-associated habitat; material: feces | host: Homo sapiens | place: Peru | collected 2012 | reverse complement strand
AGCTTTCTAAATATGCACCTAAAATGCTTTCTAAAACAATTCCTGCAGATAAAATACGTGAAGTTATTGGCACAGGAGGAAAAGTTGTTCAAAAAATCTGTGCTGAATGTGATGTTACATTAGATATTCAAGATGATGGACTTGTTTTTGTATCTGGTATGGATATAAATAATTGTAAGAGGGCTATGGAAATAATAGATACAATAGTAAATGATCCTGAAGTTGGAGCTATATATAAGGGCCGTGTTACTAGAATAATGGATTTCGGTGCATTTGTTGAAATTGCCCCTGGAAAAGAAGGATTATGTCATATATCAAAGCTTGATGTAAAAAGAACCGAGAAAGTTACAGATGTTGTAAATATAGATGATGAAATCATCGTTAAAGTTACTGAAATTGATGATAAAGGAAGACTTAATCTTTCAAGAAGAGATGCCCTTATTGAAGTAGAAGGACTTGTTCCAGAAAACGATATTACTGATAAACCTACAAAGCAATCTGACAAGCCACATAGACACAATCGTTCAAAGTCTCATAGAAACTCAAGCAACCAACCTAAAAAAGATTAGTATTATAATAAAAAAGCTGGAATTAGATTCCGGCTTTTTCTGAAAAAAGGGAGATTGTATGGAAAAAATAGTTCTAGATAATGGACTTAGAGTTATTCTTAATAAGCAAAATACAACCAAAAGTGCATGTTTTGGAATATGGATAAAAAGTGGATGTGCATATGAAACTGAAGAAACAAACGGAATATCACACTTTATTGAGCATATGGTATTTAAAGGAACGGAAAAAAGATCTGCTTTTGATATTTCTGAAGAAATGGATTCAATAGGTGGTCAACTAAACGCTTATACAGCAAAGGAATATACTTGCTTTTATGCAAAAACTTTAAGTGAACATGTTCCCAAGGCATTTGATATTCTCGCAGATATGATTGTAAACCCAAAATTCGATGAACATGATATTGAATTAGAAAAAAATGTTGTGTTAGAAGAAATAAATATGACAGAAGATACGCAAGATGACAAGGTAGCTGAAAACTTATATAAAAATGTGTGGAAATCCCACCCTTTAGGAAGACCCATATTAGGTAACGAAAAATCTTTAAACAGCTTTACAGCTAAAGACTTGAAAAATTATATGAAAAATAAATACTCACCAGAAAGAACTGTAATATCGATTTGCGGTAATTTTGACAGAGATAAATTTCTAAATATCGTTCATAAATATTTCGATAACTTAAAAAAAGGAACATATTCCGATTTATCTGTTGTTCCTACAGAATATAAAAAATCATTGTTTATTGAAGAAGACTTAGATTCTGAACAAACACATATATGCATATGTTTTCCAGGATTCTCTGCTTTCGATAAAAAAAGGAATGATTTAAATCTTCTAAATGTTATCGCTGGAGGAAGTACATCTTCACGTCTTTTTAGAAGAATAAGAGAAGAACTAGGATTAGTATATACAATATACTCATCTTCCATATGTTATAATTCAGGTGGGCTTTTTGAAGTTCAAACAGCAACAAGCCATGAATTAGCTCAAAAAACATTTAATGAAATTGTAAATGTTTTAAAAGATTTAAAAAATGGTATTTCCGAAAAGGAATTTTTAAGAGCAAAAGAACAGTTAAAATCTTCTGTTATAATGGGATTAGAAAGCACTTCTGCAAAAGCAGCTTTTGCTGGAAGAAGTGAAATATTAAAAAATAGAATTAAAACTGAAGATGATATCTTGAACAATTTAAATTCGCTTACCTTAAAAGATATAAATAATGTTGCAAATGAAATTATAGATTTTAACAAAATGTCAATATCAATTATAGGTTCCAAAATAGAAACCAAAATAAGTTAAAGGAGAGTTTTTAATGTTAAACAATACTAAGAAAACTATGGAAAAAATAGTCGCCCTTTGCAAAAATAGGGGATTTGTTTTTTCAGGTTCAGAGATATACGGCGGCCTTTCAAACACATGGGATTATGGACCTCTTGGTGTGGAATTCAAAAATAATGTAAAAAAAGCATGGCTTAAAAAATTTGTTCAAGAAAGCAAATATAACGTCGGCCTAGATTCTGCAATACTCATGAATCCTCAAGCTTGGGTTGCCTCTGGCCATGTAGGTGGATTTTCTGACCCATTAATGGATTGCAAAGATTGTAAAACTAGACATCGTGCAGATAACCTTATTGAAGACAATGGAGGAAATGCAAATGGCATGTCTTTTGAAGAAATGTCAAATTATATAAAAGAAAACAATATAAAATGTCCAGACTGTGGCTCATCTAATTTTACCGATATAAGAAACTTTAACCTTATGTTCAAAACATTTCAAGGTGTTACTGAAGATGCTAAAAATGAAATTTATCTTCGTCCTGAAACAGCTCAAGGTATTTTCGTAAACTTTGCTAATGTACAAAGAACAACAAGAAAAAAAATACCTTTTGGTGTAGCTCAAATAGGTAAATCTTTTAGAAATGAAATAACTCCCGGTAATTTTACATTTAGAACTAGAGAATTTGAACAAATGGAACTTGAATTTTTCTGTAAACCTGGAACTGATTTAGATTGGTTCCACTATTGGAAAGATTTTTGTAAAAACTGGCTTTTAACTCTTGGTATTAAAGAGGAAAATATAAGACTTAGAGATCATTCTAAAGAAGAACTTTCTCATTATTCAAATGCTACTACAGATATAGAATTTTTATTCCCATTCGGTTGGGGAGAACTTTGGGGAATTGCCGACAGAACCGATTATGATTTAACTCAACACCAAAATTGTTCGGGTAAAAGTCTTGAATATTTTGATCCTCAAACTAATGAACGTTATCTTCCATATGTTATAGAACCGTCTTTAGGTGCAGACCGTGTAGGGCTTGCATTTTTATGCGATGCTTATGATGAAGAACAAATTGGTGATAACGATAGTCGTATAGTTTTAAGATTACATCCTGCGCTTTCTCCATTTAAAGCTGCTATATTACCACTATCGAAAAAATTATCTGAAAATGCACAAACTGTCTACGATATTCTAAGTAAACATTTTATGGTTGAATTCGATGAATCTGGATCTATAGGAAAAAGATATAGACGACAAGATGAAATAGGAACTCCTTTCTGCCTTACATACGATTTTGACAGCCTTGAAGACGGCTGTGTAACTATTAGAGACAGAGATACAATGAAACAGGAAAGAGTAAAAATAGAAAAATTAGTAGAATATATTAAAGAAAAAATTACTTTTTAAAAATATTAAAGAATGTTTTTTTCTATAATAAAGGCTGCCAAATTGGCAGCCTTTTATAATTATGTATAAAATATATAAATAATTAATTATTAATATTTCATAACTACTTTTTAAAATCTCTTATAAAAGATAAAATATTTTCTAACTGTTTATCACTCATTCTTTCAAGTTCTGTATCAATTTCTTTTATAAGCTTTGGGTTACATCTGTGATCATCGAAAAATTCTTTTGGCGTAATACCTAAATATTCGCAAATATAAAAAAATGCAGTCATAGAGGGTAAAGAATATCCATTTTCAATAATATTAATGTAATTTTCACTTTGCCCTATAGACAAACTCATACTTCTAGCAGAAACCCCTTTCTTGCTTCTCAATGCAGAAAGCCTTTCCTTGATAAAATCATCATATGCTTCCATATTATCACTCCCTGTACATAATTATATTATAAGGAGAGGATAATTTTACATATTTATCCTATGTGTTTCAGTTAATCTCTTAAATTACTCTATGTGTTATAGTTAATTTACCCAATATAGGACCTAGGTGTTTAATTAAAGTATAGTTCATTTATAAATATCTATTTCCGCCCTTTTAAACTATAAACCTACAAATATATGTATAATTACTATTAAAATATATAGCAAACACTAAATTTACCTAATGCTGTTTTTTTAATTTTTAGGTAAGCGTAATAATATATTTATGAATATCATAATATTTAAAGCACAAACTCTTATATATCAAACAAGGGGAATATAAATGAAAAAATATAAATCAATAGCAATATTGCTCTCTTTATTGTTTGGTCTACTAGGTTTCGATAGATTTTACTTAGGGTACATTCGCCTTGGTATTTTAAAGCTTATTACACTAGGTGGATTTGGAATATGGTGGCTATTTGACTTTATTTTCATTTATACAGATAATATATTAGACGCAAAAGGAGAAAAACTTGTATAATAATCTTAAAAGTGATATAATATTTTTATCATAAATAAGGAGGTCTCTCTTATGCAAAAAGAAAAAATAACAGCTTTATTACTTTCGATTTTCCTAGGAAATATTGGTGTTGATCGTTTTTATCTTGGTTACACAGGTCTAGGTATTCTTAAACTTATTACTTGCGGAGGATTTGGAATTTGGACACTTATTGACATAATCTTAATTGCTTGTGATAATATAACTGCTGCAGACGGAACTCCTCTTACAAAATAAAAGCACAAAAAATAAGTCCATTGACATCTAAAAAATGTCAGTGGACTTTTTAAATTTTAAGCACTTATTTGTTTTGACCTTCAACTACTGCAACAGCACAGGCAACTGTAGCACCAACCATAGGATTATTGCCCATTCCAATAAGTCCCATCATTTCAACATGAGCAGGTACTGAAGATGAACCAGCAAATTGAGCATCACCATGCATACGTCCCATTGTATCTGTAAGGCCATATGAAGCTGGTCCTGCAGCCATATTATCTGGATGTAATGTACGTCCTGTTCCTCCTCCAGAAGCAACTGAAAAATACTTTCTACCGTTTTCAATTGCCCACTTTTTATAAGTTCCAGCAACAGGATGTTGGAAACGAGTTGGGTTAGTTGAGTTTCCTGTAATTGAAACATCTACTTCCTCATGCCTTAAAATTGCTACACCTTCCATAACATCGTTTGCGCCATAGCAGCGGACTGCAGCTCTTTCTCCCTTAGAAAAAGCTCTTTCTTCAATAATTTTTAACTCTCCAGAGAAGAAATCGTAATCAGTCTTTACATAAGTAAAACCGTTAATTCTTGAAATAATATATGCAGCATCTTTTCCAAGGCCATTTAAAATAACCTTCAATGGTTTTTTTCGTGCTTTATTTGCAGTTCTAGCTATACCTATAGCTCCTTCTGCAGCAGCAAAAGATTCATGGCCAGCTAAGAAAGCAAAACACTTGGTTTCATCTCTTAAAAGCATAGCTCCCAAATTACCATGTCCTAATCCAACATGGCGTTGCTCCGCAACAGACCCTGGAATGCAGAAAGCCTCTAAACCAATACCTATAGCTTCAGCAGCTTCGGCAGCAGTTTTTACTCCCTTCTTTATAGCAACAGCACAACCTAGAGTATATGCCCAGCTTGCATTTTCAAAAGCTATTGGCTGAACACTTTTAACTATTGCATCTGCATTTACACCATTATTTAAACATAAATCTCTAGCGTCTTCAAGGCTTTTAAGGCCATACTTTAAAAGACACTTCTCTATTTTGGCAATTCTTCTTTCTTTGCCTTCAAATCTAACATCGTTAGCCATAAAGTTTAGTCCTCCTTATTTAGTATGGTCCTATTATTCTTCACGTGGATCTATATATTTAACAGCTTCATCGTACCTACCATATTGACCTATATTATTGTTATAAGCATCCTCCGGATTTACTCCATGACGGATATCCTCAAGCATTTTACCTACTTTTACGAACTTATATCCAATAACCTCGTTATTTTCATCAAGAGCCATAGAAATAACATAGCCTTCAGCCATCTCCATGTAGCGAACTCCTTTTAGCTTTGTACTAAACATAGTTCCAACCTGTGAACGAAGTCCCTTACCAAGATCTTCTAGGCCTGCTCCTATAGGTAGTCCCCCTTCAGAAAAAGCAGTTTGGCTGCGACCATATGCTAATTGTTGGAAAATCTCTCTCATAGCTACATTTATAGCATCACAAACCAAGTCAGTATTTAAGCATTCCAAAAGAGTTTTTCCTGGAAGAACCTCTGAAGCCATAGCTGCAGAGTGAGTCATTCCAGAGCAACCAATTGTTTCTACTAAGGCTTCCTCTACAATGCCATCTTTAACATTAAGTGTTAATTTGCAAGCACCTTGTTGTGGTGCACACCAACCAACACCATGCGAAAGACCTGAAATATCTTTAATATCATACGATTTCACCCATTTACCCTCTTCAGGAATCGGGGCAGGTCCATGGTTTGGGCCTTTTTTTACAGTACACATTGCTTCCACTTCATGGGAATAATTCATAGTTGTACTCCTTTCAATTTAAAGTTCCCGTATTTATATATACAAGTAAAGTATAAACACTTTTGAATTAATTATCAAGAGTAATAACAAATATTTTGTCGCATATAAAAATAGATCTATCAATACCAAAATCTTATTTAAATTTTTTAATTATTTCCCAGAAACACCTAAATATATGAATAAAAATACCCGCTAATGACTACACTAACCATATATAAACTAAAAAGAAGGTGTAATAATTGAAAAATACTTATACAAATAAGCCTCTTTGGACTTCAATAAATAAAGTACCATATACCTACCCATGGTTATCTCACGATGAAAACACACAAATATGTATATTAGGTGGAGGTCTTACGGGTGCACTTTGTTGTTTTAAATCTATGTCGTTTGGTATAGATACTGTGCTTATATCTGCAGACCCTATAGCTTCCTCTTTGACTGCTCAATCTTATGGTATAATGCAACTTCATGTAAATAAAGGGTTGTATATTCTTTCAAAAAAAATTGGTATATCAAATGCTATTAAAATTTATAACCTCATAAAAAATTCTATTGATGAAATTGAAGATTTGTGTTCTTCCCTTCCAAGCTCATGTGGATTTAAAAGAGGTAACTCATTATTATTTACCCAAGATAAATCTAAAAATGAATTTATTCAAAAAGAATATATGCTTTTAAAACATAATGGATTTGACGTAAACTTTATAACAAAAGAAGATGCATTAGAAAGGTTTCCGTTTAATATAGAATCTGGCATATTATATAATAACCTTGCTGCAACTGTTGATCCTTACATGTTAACACATGAAATAATTAAAAAATGTGAAGAATCTGGTGCAAGCATATATGAAAATTCACGTGTTGATGTTGTAGGGTCAAACCACGCTATACCATATTTGAAAACAAATCTAGGAAAAAAGATTAATGCTAATAATATAATTTTTACTACAGGCAAAAGTATGAATAAGCTTTTAAGAGATATTGGCATAAAAAGAACTAGTTTTGCGGTTGCAACTAAACCAGTTGAAAACACTTCTAGATGGACTGATAATATATGTTTATTGAACTGCATAGATACCCCTAAAATGAACTTTGCTTTAACAAAAGATGATAGAATTCTTTCTTACGGTTTAGATGCAGGAATGACAAAACCATTTAGAAATTTAACGGGCCTTTTTTCAGATTCTTCTTGTATTAACAGATTTGAAAATAAAAAATTTGACAGTCTTAGTGAGGGACTGTCATACTACTTTCCCAGGCTTTGTAACACCTCCCCAGAGTATGCATTTGCCACGGACTATATACAAACTGAACAAGGGTTACCTATCATAGGAGAACTCGAAAATCTTAAAAATTGCTTATATTGTCTTTGCCCTGGAGACAACGGCATTGTATTTTCAGATATTGTATCTGACATGCTTTTAAAATTTTACAAAAGCGATGCTCCTTTTTTAAACAACTTCATAGATGTTCTAGAAAATACGCTAGTGGATAACCACTAGCGTTTCATATTTTTAAAAAATCCACCTTATAAAACTGCCCTCAAAAATGCCATAAAAATAAGTAATAAGCCAGATATAATAACAAAAACTTTCGAATCTATTTTAGATATAGATGATATCTTCTTACCTATTATATCGCCAACAGTTATAAATATGAGTTGGCATAATCCTACAGCTACAGGAATCATTAATGAATTAATACCCCCAGATACAACAGAACTAACACCCGCAGCAAAGGAATCGATTGATAATGCCGTACCTAAATAAATTGCCTCAATTATATCTATATGTTTAGATTTATCAAAATCGCAAGATACCGGATTCTTTATTATTTTAATGGTTATTCCTAACGGTTTTAAAACTATGCTACGAGAACTTTTTGTCTTTTTTTCTCTTTTTGGCAGTAATGCAGATAAAATTATAAATAGCCCTAAAAATGACAACATAAGGCTACCTATTATTTCCGCTGCTTTTTGTGGAACTACTATTAAAATTATATTTCCTAAAGTCACCGCAATAGCTGTAAATATTACTGATATTACACAAATTATCAGCTTTGCTGACCATGGTACTTTTATTTTTCTTATTCCATACGATATCCCTATTCCAAGAGAATCCATACTTAGAGAAACAGAGAGTAAAATTAAAGCTAAAGCTTTCATAACTCCCTCCTAATATACCGCTTCGGCATATGTGGCCTTTTAAAAATAAAACTAAATTATTATAACTACCGCTTTATATAATAATTTTAATACACTATTATATGCTATATTTTATTTTCTGGTTACGCGCATACAAGCTGTATTTTTTATATATAATGTTATATAGTCTATAATTCTTGGGAGTTGATAAGCATGGAATGGCATAGTTTGGGCATAGAAGAAGTTCTAAAGAAATTCGACGTATCTAAGAAAAATGGTCTTAACGCCAAAGAAGTAAATGCTCGTTTATCAAAATACGGTGAAAACAAAATATTAGAAAAGAAAAATAAAAGCATAATTATAAAATTCCTTGAACAATTTAAAGATTTCATGGTAATTATTCTGCTTATTGCAGCTGTAATATCATTTTTAACTTCAATATTTGAAAATAGCAGTGACTATATTGATTCCGTTATAATTTTATTTATAGTAGTACTAAATGCCATAATAGGAGTTATACAAGAAAATAAGGCTGAAAAAGCCATAGATGCTTTAAAAAAGCTTTCTGCTCCCCATGCTAGACTCATAAGAGGAGGAAAAGAAATACATACAGATTCTAAAAATGTTGTTCCAGGTGATATCTTACTATTAGATACTGGTGATTTCATATGTGCAGATGCAAGGTTAATAGAATCTTACAATTTAAAAACCGAAGAATCTGCCTTAACAGGTGAATCTCTGCCCTCTGAAAAAAATGCCGATTTAATACTCAGTTCCAATAAAGGAATAGGCGATAGAAAAAATATGGTTTTTTCTAGCAGTGTTGTAATTTCTGGTCACGCAGTTGCTGTAGTTGTTGCAACTGGCATGGATACTCAAGTTGGAAAAATTGCAACAATGATCAACCAAGAAGATTCTCCTCAAACTCCTCTTCAAAAGAAACTCGCTCAAACTAGCAAGGTCTTAGGTATTGGAGCTATAATAATTTGTATTGGTATTTTCTTTTTAGGATTAATGCAAAATACGAATCCTTTAGAAATGTTTATGATATCAATAAGCTTAGCCGTTGCAGCAATTCCAGAAGGATTGCCTGCTGTTGTAACAATAGTACTTGCCATGGGAGTAAAGCGAATGGCAATTAACCGTGCAATAATAAGAAAATTGCCTGCTGTTGAAACGTTAGGAAGTGCAACTGTTATTTGCTCTGATAAAACAGGAACACTAACACAAAATAAAATGACCGTTAAAAAACTTAGTAATGTAAATAACTATGTAGACTTTTCTTCAGATGAAGGATTAAATATCTTAACAATGGCATCGCTTTGTAATAATTCTAGCTTAACTGGAGACTTTGGACATTGGAAAGCTTCTGGTGAACCCACTGAAAAAGCCATAGTTTTAGCTGCTGCAAAATCTGGAAAAGTAAAATCTGCAATAGATAACCAATTCCCTCGAGTTGGTGAGGCTCCATTTGATTCTAAAAGAAAATTAATGAGCACAATACATAAACTTGGAGAAAATAGATATAGAATAATTACTAAAGGTGCTCCAGATGTATTAATTAGTCATTGTATTTCTTATAGTTCAAATGGAACTGTAGGAAAATTAGACTACAAAACAACACGTGCTATTGAAAAACAAAATAAAGAAATGGCTGAAAATGCCCTTAGAGTTCTCGCAGTTGCATATAGAGACATTCCTTACCAACCAACCTCTGCAAAAGATATGGAAAAAGAATTATGTTTTTGTGGTCTAATTGGTAT
>OIYG01002934.1_pt1 | contig 10186 bp, 8 predicted proteins | sample 1587861 | NCBI WGS metagenome assembly OIYG01 (sample SAMN03283272) | human gut metagenome | biome: human-associated habitat; material: feces | host: Homo sapiens | place: Peru | collected 2012 | reverse complement strand
CATAAATGTAGAGATCCACTTTTGCAATATATCCGTTTTTCTCCAGTACAGGAATAAAGATTCCCGGAGGAAGCAGTCCCTTTTCCGGATGTTCCCAACGTACTAACGCTTCCGCTCCAATAATACGGTCAGTACACATATCATATTTTGGCTGAAAGAATGCCTTAAACTGCTTTTCCTTAAGGGCATCATCCAGCTCATTAATGATCATCTGCTCCTGGATCAGTTTCTTTCTGTGCGTATCATCATATACAGCAACCTGAATCATATGATTCTTCTTAATGCTCTCCGCCGCCAGATGAGCCCGGTCACACATGATTCTCAGACTCTTTGATCTGTCTCGTATCTCATAAATCCCGGCAGAAATCTCTACTGTAGTCTTCAGATAATAATCTCTGATCCGATTACAGAAATGATTCATCTTTGCCTGTATCCTGTCCTCATTATCCAAAGTCAGGATCACAAAATGGTCTGCCTCATATCTGCAACTGACAATATCTATCCTGCCAAAAATTTTCTCCAGCTCCAGACCGATAAACTTCAGGAACCCGTCACCTGCATCCTCTCCAAACAGATCATTGACAAGCTTAAAATTCTCAATATTGATATAGACAATTCTGGCATCTGCCTCCGAATGCTTCTCCAGAAATTCCCTGCCTCTCCGGTAAAATCCTTCTTTATTAAGAAGCCCGGTCAGTTCATCCGTCTCCATCCTGCAGCGATATGCTTCCTGCGTCGCAGCTTCTACCTGCATCTGTGTCCTGTGTCTGTTATTAACAATCACAAGTATAGTCAATGCCACCAGAAAAATCAGGATACATACGATCTGATATCTGTATTTCTCCATAAATTCCCATATGGAAAAAGATTTCAGCAGATTTATGGAATACTTCCTGATAATATTCTCCTCATCCTGGCTGCTCAGACTTCCGATGCTCTTATTGATCACAGAAACAAGATCGGAATCTGTGTTATCCCCGTATATCATACAGGTCTCTGCTTTGGTAAAGACAATTCCCGATAATGCAAGATCACGATACTTTTCATCCTGCAGATAATAAGATGCCGCATAACTGTCCACAATGGCCATGTCTGCCTTTTTATTTACCACCGCATCCAAAACTGTCCGGGGTGAATCACAGTAAATCGCTTTATATGGAAACTCCCCTTCCGGTCTCAGACTTTTATATTTCTCAAATATACTGTTCATAGAGACGGTCGACGTCTCCAGAGTATTGATATCTTCTCCACGTTCTGCTACTATCTGAAATTCTCTCGTGAAAAATCCACCTGTAAGATGAACTTCAGGTTCATCGATCATTTCCTGACAGGCGGTAATTCCGGCTATAAAATCATACTTTCCACTCTGCGCAGCCTCTATAGGATCGGTATCCGGAGAAAGACTTTCAAACTCAAAAGGTATCCCGCTGATTTCACTGAATTTCTTCAGAAACGCTATATAGATTCCGTCCAGCTTTCCTGTTTCTTTATCTGTATATATCAGTGGCGGCTGATCACCAATGCATCCTATCTTTATGGGTGCGCTGACGCTTTTGACATATTCTGTCTCTTCCCGGGTCAGAAGAGGCTTTGAATTTCTGTTTTTATCCATAACATACTGTTCTGTAAGATTTTCCGTAAGATCCGGCACTTCTGCTTTAAGCTGCTCAAGAGCATTGTTTACCGCACTCATGACCTCTGTATTTCCCTTTGTTGTCATGATATACATAGGCGCAGCCCCGAATTTATCCACAATCTTAAGCGAATCATGTTTGGAGATACTTCCCATCAGAATCATATCCACTTTCTTCTGCTCAAGAGCCTCTATCTGATCCTGTTCAGATTCATAGTACTCCTCCGGACAGTGAAAATTTTTCTCGTCCTGACGCTGCTCAAACTCTTCATTCTGATAGCTGTCTCTCAGCAGACCTACTTTTTTGCCATTCATATGCTCATAATCCTGAAAATAAATATCTTCATTATCCTCAGATGTATACAGCACTGCCTGCTCTGTGCCAACAGGCATACAGGAGAAATCATAATCCTTCTCCCTGGCCTCTGTTTTCTGCGCATTGCAGATCAGGTCTACCTTTCCGGATTTCAGATCTGCCAACTGATCTTCCCAGGGCTCATTGATATATTCATATTTCCAGCCGGTATACTGAGATATTTTATTCAGATATTCCACTCCATATCCCTTGTATACTCCACTGCTGCTTTTATTAATAAAGTCTGCGTCCTCACGATACGCCACCCGTATCGTCTTTGTCCCGCCGTCCGACTGTGCCTGAACCGGAACGATCACTCCCAGAAGCAAGGTAAACAGCAGAACGAACAACATTACATTTCTCTTCTTACCACTCATCTATCGTACCTCTCTCTTGAGTGATTATAACATAATATTCTCCAAAAAGGTATCTTTATAATGCTCGTTTGAACACTTCCCCTTACAGAATCCAGGTGTTACTTTTCAATCCCATTTCCTCCACAGACAATCGCATACAAACTAAAAACAAAATTTCCCTGATTGCTTCCGGCGGTAGCTCATATTTCTCTTTTCGCACCAATCCATCAATCGTTGCTCCGAGTCGAATATTTCTCAATACAAAATCTACAGCTTCTTTGATTTGTGTGTAGATTGGTCCTGTAAATTCTCTCTTATCAAGAAATACTGCATGATCTGTTCCTTTAAAATACAATCTGTCTTTCTGTAAAATAACACAAAAAGGATGTGCTGCGGTAACTTCTCCATTGCCTTGACACATCCTTTCGTATTATTATTTTTTTGCTGTTCTTCTTAATGGCAGCTATGGCTTCCACATCCGTGCTCGCCACATGTATGTCCTTCCCCGTGGTTGTGCTCATGATGAGAACACTTCACATCCGGATTATAATCCAGTGTTTCATTAATAAAAGCTTCTACTGCTTCGTCCGCATCTCCGGAAACTTCTCCGAAAAGCTTAATACCAGCTGCCGCTAATGCTGTCAGACAGCCATTTCTTATACAATTCTTTAATACAAATCTCCCACATATCCATCTGCTTCCAGATGCATATAGCACTCATCCACCTGCTCTGATTCCAAAATCTTCAAAACGTGTTCCATACCTGTAGCAAGTTCTTTTGTTTTTAACTCTTCTAGCGGAATCCAATAAACCTTTCCTTCCTCAGAACTCTTCAATTCTCCGGTAAACTTATCCGCTTTATACAGGGTAATGACATAATGCACTCCACCCTTATGCCAATGATATAATCCTCCAAGCTTCGGTGCTTCAATTGTAAGTCCTGTTTCTTCCCACACTTCCCGAATCATAGATTTCTGAAAAATCTCATTTGCTTCTACGTGACCACCTGGGAAAGTCGTACCGGTATAGCTATCATTTACTTTATCCAGAGCCAGTACATTCCCTTTATGATCCTGAATCATACACATATTCATAAAACAGACCTTCTCAATCCGACTCTCTTCTTTTTCATTCAGAGATTTTCTGACACGTTTGTTGATATCCGATCGTTTGGATTTATAATGCTTAAAGACCTCTCCATACGGAATCCAGATTTCTGCATCTTCGATTTTTTCATAGACAGTATCCACTACTTCTTCCAAATGTTTGTCATTCGGAAAAGTGCATTTTTTCATATAATAATCTCCGGTTGCCTGAAACATCCATTCCGCAATCTTTTCTTTCTGCTTTATCTTTAACTGGGAATACTTCTTATTCGTTTGCAGTAGTCTCCCATCTATCATCTTATGGTTTTTCCGTGACATCGGTTTGACCTCTTTTCTTCTTTTTCGTTCAGATTTTACTATACCACAGAATCATGCCTGCGTCATACTTCTGAGCTTCGATGTCCTCTTTTTCTTCTCTCAGTACCTTATTTATAGAGGGATCTTTTTTAAGGACTCTCTTCCGGCGGCTGTGCCACCGGTAAATAGCAAGGACAGGAAGTGTATATACACTTCCGAAAAAACAGCAATTTAGAGAACCCTACCCTAAATTAAAAACCCAGAAGTCACTACTTCGAATAACCCAAGAAAGGAGAATCTGCCTATGGCAAAGAGAAAAAGAAATATACAGATATTGTTTTGTGTTTCCCCCGAAGAAAAGAAGCTTATCCGTAGAAAGATGATAGAATCAAAGACCAAAAATATGGGAGCTTATCTGCGCAAGATGGCAATTGACGGTTACATCGTCAACACTGATACAACTCCACTGAAGAAACAGTATGAGGAAATGCACAAGATTGGCATAAATATCAATCAGATTGCAAAGAAGGTGAATACTACTGGAGATCTGTATCCAGAAGAAATGAAAGAATTGAAAGAGATGGTGAAAGAATTATGGCGTATCTTAAGATCTTCCCAATTAAAGTAACAGACAAAAAAGCTCTGGACTACATCACGAATCCAGATAAAACAGATGAAAAACTGTTAGTTTCCAGTTTTGGCTGTTCCCCGGAAACTGCAGATCTTGAATTTTCTATGACAAGAGAAATGGCAAAAAAGAATGGAATGGACAAAGGTGATAACCTGGCATTTCATCTAATCCAGTCATTTAAACCTGGATAAGTTAATGCCGAAACTGCCCATCGCTTAGGACAGCAATTTGCAGATGAAGTGCTGAAAGGAAAATATGAATACGTGATCAGCACCCATGTTGATAAAAATCACATTCATAACCATATCATCTTCAACGCCGCAAGCTTTGTTGACCATCACAAGTATGTTTCCAATAAGCGGAGCTACCATAAACTCTGCAGAATCAGTAATCGTATTTGCCAGGAAAATGGACTTGCCACCAGTATGCCAACCGGAGAAAAAGGCAAAAGTTATAAAGAGAACATGGAATATCATCGTGGGACCAGTTGGAAAGCCAAGCTACGTGTCACAGTTGATAAGGCAATCTGGACTTCCATCAACTATGAGGAATTTCTACAAAAAATGCAGTTAGCCGGATATGAAGTCCGCCAAGGAAAACACCTGTCCTTCCATGCACCGGAGCAGAAGAATTTCACTTATATGAAATCTCTCGGAAGCTATTATTCAGAAGAAAATGTCCGCATTCGCCTGGCTAAAAACCGTAGCAAAGTGAAAGCTCCAAAGTATCTGTCCAGAGAAGCTCGCCTGTATATCAATATCTCCACGTATGTTACAACCGGCAATCGAGAAGGATTTGAACATTGGGCAAAACTCAATAACCTGAAAGAAGCAGCCCGCACCTTCAACTATCTTTCCGAAAATAACCTGCTGAATTATGAAGATTTCCAACAGCATGTTTCTGATGTTGATGCTTCTGTTAAAGCGGCTGATCAAAGAATAACGCAAATCAACAGTGAGATAAGCACGCAGAAAGTCATTCAGAAACACTGCGATTCTTACCGGCTTTGCCGTAAAGTGATTGAAGATTGCAAATCTGCTAAGAATCCAAAAGCATACCGCACCAAGCATCAGGCAGAATACCAGCTCCACGATTCACTAAAAAAAGAGCTTCAGGATCTCGGCGTTACCAAAATCCCAAGCTCTAATAAAATTCAGAAGCGAATTGAAAATCTTGAATCTGAACAGGTTGCTACTGTCCGAGAAAAACAGGAACTGCAGAAAAAGCAAAAGACACTGGATATCATCCGACAAAATTTTACAGCACTGCTCGATGCTCCTGAAATCAATTCAGATTTACTTCCGGCAAAGCGGGAATCTGTTGCTGTCACAAGAGATAAATAAGATCGCACTGGCAACTCGCTCATTTTCTTCCAAAACTTCCCAAGGTTTCAGCCCCTTTTCCTCCCAGGTGGCACCATGCGGTGCACCTCCAGAGGTGTTTACCTTTGGATTATGCCAGTTGTATAACGAAACGAGAAGACCAGGATTTCCCGATCTTCTCATATTATTTATGGACTTTTCTTTTACAAATACTAAATATGACTAAGGATATTCCCATTAAAGAAAGCCACATAATTACATTCGTATCATCTCCCGTTTTTACATTTGGAGTGTGACTGGTAGTATCACCTGATGGTTCTTCTGAAACTGGCGGTGTATTCGTGGTAATTGGTGGTATCGATTCATTTTTAAATTTAGGCTCTGCCGTTACATTCCAGATGATCTGACCATCATAATTACCTGGAACTGTTATGATAAAAGGTTCGCTTTGATATACTTGATTGCTAATTTGTGTTTTTTGTGTCTGGATAAAAAGATACACTCCTTTTTCCAGATCTCTGTACATAACTTCTCCGTCTGAGTTGGTCTTTCCGGACATTCCTTTGATGTTGTTATCCTGTACATATTTTTCCAGTTTTTTTGCAGCTTTTGCCTGAGCGGAAGAATCATCAAAATCAAATATGACTCCAGACTTTGCAAACTCACTCACTAATGCCCATGAATTATTTTTATATGTTCCAACCTGATACATCGTAAATTCAGTATTACTTAGCTTATATACCGTGGTCTCATCTTCAACAGTTGCTTTTAATAATATACTTCCCTGATCATTCGCAGACACAGGTAACGGAATGAGGAGTAAAAGCATACACATCACACTGGCCATACACATATATATTCGCTTACGTTTACTTATTCTGCTCATGTTTTTTCTCCTTCCTACGTTTATGTAACTTAATGCTCACCCATATGATGATCAAAGCAACAATTCCCCCAATCAATAGAATCAAATTGAATGGAATTGTATGATGAAGACCAACTTCCTCATCTATCTTCTGTGCCTCTTCATACGGAATTCTGGTGCCACGTACAAGCAGTCTGTGTGTATTAACTGCATAAGGAGTGCATGTGACCAGCGTTACATAATCCTTGCCTTTTTCAATTTGCAAAGCATCTGTATCTGATGGTAATACTGTAAGAATCTGATCTACCTGATAGGCAAAGGTATGGTGAAGAACTTTAATATAAAATACATCTCCAACCTCCATCTTGTTCAGGTCGGTGAATATCTTGGCATTCGCAAGTCCCCGGTGTCCGGATAATACCGCATGACAGCTCTCACCGCCTACCGGAAGCGAGGTGTTTTTCAGATGTCCTACACCTGACTGCAGTACTTTTTCGGATGTTCCATGATAAACCGGAAGGACAACATCAATCTTTGGAATATCAATATATCCCATCATTCCAGTATCATCAATTTTCAAAAGTTTGTTATACTCATCATCTTCTGTCTGATTCTCATTGCTTTCTGAAAATGGATCTGCTATGGAACCAATTCCGATCAGGCTTTCGTTATATTCCTGTGCCTGCTCGATCATTGCATTCTCCTGTTCTTCCGACAAATGAGAAACTTCCTGTTCATAATCTGTAGCAATCGTTGTGCTATTCATCTGATTGATGTAATTGCTCACTACCGGATACAAGATTAAAGAAAATGCCGCCAGATATCCAATTCCTCTTAGTATTTTCACTATTTTTTTCATAATACCTTTCACCTTTTGTCTGTTTCTTCTGAAATACCCAGTCCACACTGGATATTTCAGAAAAAGCAGACATCCTCCCGGTGCAATACCGGGAAGATGAACTGTCTTTTTGTCCATTCTTAAACTTCAGAATGTCTTAGTTGTTTGCTTTCTTTTTGCCAAAAGCCTTGCTTGCTGTTAATACACCGAAAAGAACGATACCAGCCAGTGTTACCATGAGGGCACCCTTGCTACCAGTAGATGGAAGCTGTGCACCTGTCTTGTTTTCTACAGCTACTTCTGGGGAATCAGTTTTATTTGTGATTGCAGTACCTTGTGTTGTAGTTCCATTGTATGTGTAATCTACTGTATAGCTTTCAAGTTTTCCTTCTGCGCCATAAGTTGCTTTGATCTCAACCTTGATGTCGCTGAGAAGTTTATTGTATCCTTCTGGTGCTTTTGTCTCTCTTAAGTAATAAGTTCCGGCATCAAGACCTTTTACAAGAACTTTACCGTTGTTACCAGATACAATTACATCGGATTTGAAACCTTCTGCTGCAGCTTCCTCAGATGTTGCCTGACGATATTCACCATCTTTTACTTTAACAATATTAATCTTAGCATTTGTATCTGCTGCAGTACCTTCTGCGTTTGCCTTGTAAAGCTCAAATTCTGCATTTGCAAGTCCAGTCTTATCCGCACCTTTTAAATAATATTTGAAGATTGTGAAATTGAAAGTATGTACATCTACGATGCTTGGTTCAGATTCACCTTTTGTATTCTTGGAAGGATCATTGCTGTATTCAACAGTAGCCTTGTTGGTGTTAGGATCAAAACCAGTTACTGCATCTTTATTTAAGGTTGCTGTATAAGTTACTTTAATTTCCTTTCCTGTGTTGTTTTTATTAGAATCAAGGAAATTGTTCATTGTAATTGTAATGTTCTGTCCGTCCTTTGTTAATGTATAAGTATTATTGCCAGTACCTGCAGTAACATTCTGCACATTTTCACCTGATCCAACTGTCACAGAGGTAATTTCTTTAAAAGTAAGTCCTACAGATAATGTATCCTTGAAGTTAAATACATAAGAAGTATAACCTGTCATATCCGGTACTTTAGATGTCAGTGTGTAAGTTACTGTATCACCACTGTTGACATCATCTGCATTTTTGTCATTTACTTTTTTTACTACTGTCGGGTAATTGCTCTTCATGTTAACTGTAGCATCAATACCTGTAACGCTGACTAAAGAAGCTACGGATTTTACTGTTTCATTTCCAGGTGCTGTAGATGTATCTGTTGCACCTAATGGATAAACTACATAATATCCATATGCCAGATTGTCAATTACTGTCTTTGTGTCTGCTGTCGTTGCAGTACTATGAGTAGATTCTACAGCTGTTTTGGTTTCACCTGATACACTAAGAATCCAGCCCAGGATATCTTTTGCAAACGCCGCACCATTACTTCCAGTTTCACCAACCTGCTCTTTAACATATGCATATGCTTTTTCACTTAATGCTTCACCTGTTAATGTAGAAGCATCAGTAATTTTGCTCTGGAAGAATCCTTCATATGCACTGTTCAGTGTATATGCTACATTATCGCCGTTTTTTGTTGCTGTAAAAATCTGATACAGATCCAGAGTCTTTCCTGCCACTGTATTGTTGACTGTCAGGGTTCCTTTTGGAGCTTCTGCTGCAAATGCAGTCATGCTCATGGACAGTATCATGGTCATTGCCATCAGAACTGCCATAAATCTTGCTACTAATTTCTTCATGTTCCTTTTCTCACTTTCTTTTGATTTTTTATTGGTTCGCTGGGGATTCTTTCAGCCTTTACGGTGGAAGATCCCCACGCAGCCATACCTCTCTCATGACTCTACTCCCCCTTTCCTACATCGTCTGTTTCTTTTTCCTTCTGTGACCGGTATAAAGCAGGAATGCTAACAACAGACCACCTGCTATGATAAACATCATAATGCCCTCACCTCCAGTATCCGGAAGCAGTGCAAAATGTCGGTTGATGATAGTGAAGGTAAATCCATCATCAGAGCTTTTTATTGTAGTTGTATATCCGTTTATTTCCGTTTCTGTAACGGAATATTTGTAATAATAAATATCATCTCCATCTGTCTTATATGCCGGGAGTTCCTTTATTACCTCCTGCCATGTAGATTTTGAAGGATCGCCTGTAATCACATAATTATCATATCCCGATACATCCTCTGGATGTTCTGTTCCATCTGCATCCGTCCAGCTTCTAGAAATTTTGACTGTAATGGAAACTGGCCTGATACCATCCATATTTCGGAAATCCTTCCAAACTTTATTAATTGTCAGCTTGATGTTCTCATCACATGGATCCTGTGACTCGGATGGCTCCGGAGTATCACTTTCTCCTGTGTTCAATGTTGTTTTAGTATCTGCCATCAATACTGCTTTTGCTGGTGATTCATATGCTTTCAGCTCTGCTGTCGTAGACGAATTATTATCTGTCAGCTTTGCATTTTGCAAAGTTTCATAGCTTTTTATCGAATTCATATGACCTAGAGTGTAAATATCCCATCCACTGGAAGTATCTTTTTCATAGCTTAGATTCAGCTTGTTTGAACCCTTTTTGATTTGATCCAACGCCACATCCAGCTTTCTGTAAATACGGTAATTGTTCTGCTCTCCTTCGACCTTCTCTTTGGTATTGAAAGAATAGGAAGAATTCAATTTGCTTTCGCCGCTGAATGGTCCTACCAGATTCTGAGTTCCCCGAACCACGTCACAGTAGTA
>OIYG01002933.1_pt1 | contig 10188 bp, 9 predicted proteins | sample 1587861 | NCBI WGS metagenome assembly OIYG01 (sample SAMN03283272) | human gut metagenome | biome: human-associated habitat; material: feces | host: Homo sapiens | place: Peru | collected 2012 | reverse complement strand
TTACAAACTATGTTATGCTTGAAATGGGAACTCCGCAACATGCTTTTGATTTTGACAAATTAAACGGATATCTTTGCGCAAGATACGCAAAAGAAAATGAATCAATTATAACAATTGATGAAGTTGAAAGAAAATTAACAAAAGATGTTAGTGTTGTTATTGCAACAAAAGAAAAACCTGTTTGCATTGGGGGTGTTTTCGGGGGATTAAATTCCGAAATTGATAATGAAACAAAAAATATAGCCCTTGAAGCAGCATATTTTACACCACATACAAATAGAAAATCTGCTAAAAGCGTGGGCTATCGTTCAGACGCTTCAAGCAGATATGAAAGAGGAATTGACATTGAGATGGTTCAAAAAGCGCAATATCGCTCTATTGAACTACTTGAAAAATATGCAAACGCAAAATTTGAAGGAATTGTTAAAACAGGTTTTGATAAACTTGATGATATTGAAATTACTTTAAGAAACTCTGAAATTAAAAGAATTTTAGGAATTGAAATTCCTCAAGAACGCTCTGTTGAAATTCTTGAAAATCTTGGTTTTGAGCTTTTAGGCAAAAATGAAATGGCTGCAAAATTCAAAGTTCCAAGCTGGAGATACAACGATGTTTACCGTGAAATCGATTTAATTGAAGAAGTTTCAAGAATTGATGGCTTTGATAAAATCACGCCTCAAATTCCAAATATTTCACAAGGCGCAACAATTAGCTTTGACACAAGAACACTTAAAAAAGTTAATGAAACAATGCTTTCTTTTGGTTTTGATGAAATTATCACAAGTTCATTAATCGGCAAAAACTTATGTAATATGTTTTTACAACCATTAGATGAAGAAAAGAAAATTGAAGTTAAAAATCCGCACAGCGAAGATTTTTCAACCTTAAGACAAAACTTAATGCCTAATATGCTTGAAGTTGTTAAAAATAATTTTGATAACGGACAAAAAACATTCAGACTTTATGAAATAGGTAAAACATATCTTCAAAAAGAAGCGCCAACCCTTGATAATTCAGGTGTTGAAGAAACAAGAAAACTCTCTGGATGTATTTTTGGTCAAGTTAATAATAGCCTATACTTAAATAAAAAAGATGACTTTTTCACCCTAAAAGGTGTATTAGAGGGGCTTTTTGAAAAACTTGGAATTTCAAAAAGAATTGTTTTCAAAAAATTCAATGAAAACGACATGAAAAACCATGAATTTATCCACCCAGCGCAAGCAGCTACAATTTCACTTCTTGGAAGCAAAACCAAAGAACCAATTGGCTATATAGGTACACTTCATCCTGTATTAGGGGATAAATTAAAATTAAATCAACCTCTTTATATTTTTGAAATTAATCTAGAAGAAATTTTATCTTCAATTACACCAACAACAGCAAAATTCAAAAAATTACCTGTATTTGGTGCTATTCAAAGAGATATCGCCCTAAGCGTAGATAGAACAACAACAATTGAAGAAATTAATAAAGCAATTAAAAAAGTTGCCTCAAAAGAAATTTTCAAATCTTCAAAAGTTTTTGATATTTATGAGGGGGATAAAATTGAAGATGGTAAAAAGTCTCTTGCTTTTAGAATTGTTTTACAAGATGAAAATAAAACCCTTACAGATGACATCATCCAAGCTGAAATAAATAAAATTAAAGCAGGGCTTGAAAAAAATATAATAGGTTTATCTTTAAGATAATTAAGCTAAATAAAACAAAAACCTTGGCATAATCGCCAAGGTTTTTTTAAAAAAATAATTATAATTATTTAATTCTATCTTGATAGAAATTTGTTTTTGGTTTTTCTTGTTCAAGAGATTTAAGAGCTTTTTCATAATCAATTTTAGCAGCTGCAGCAGCTTGCATTTTTCTTTGAGTTTCTCTTTGTTGTTCAATTGCTCTTTTTTGACCACGTAAAGTGTCATCTTTAACAATGTTTCTACCAGTTGAATCGTAAATAGTTCTAGCGCTTGCAAAACTTGTAAAAGCCATTAATGCAATTAATGATAAAATTGAAATTTTTTTCATATTTACCTCCATATATCATTTAATATACATACTAAAACGAAAAAAGGCAAAAGTTGTTCATTTTTAAAAATTATTTATCAAAAATATACATTTCTTAATATTTAAGAATTTTTCAGCCCATGGCGCAATTCTTTGTAATTAGGGCAATATTTTTCAACTTCATCCCAAAACTTTTTAGAATGATTTTTAACCCTTGTGTGGCAAAGTTCGTGGATTAAAACATAATCAATTATATCAAAATCATATTTCATTAAATTAATATTTAAGCTGATATCATTTTTAAAAGAGCAGCTTCCAAAGCGGGTTTTTTGATTTCTTAAACTAATTTTTCCAAAAGAAAAGTTAAATTTTTCGGCTAAAAATTTTAATCTTTGAGGAAGATAGTTCTTAGCTTCTTGTTTTAAAGCTTTTAAATATGCTTCTTCAAAATTTTTCTGCACAAGTTCAGAAGAAAAATCAAGCTCTTTAGGATATGTAAAATAAACAATATTCTTTTTTAAAGTAGTGTTAAAACTATCCCCCTCAAAAATTTTTAGGGAATCAAACTTTGTTTTAAAATTTTTATCATAAACTTTTTTAGTTATTTTAAAACTTTTAATTTTATCAAAATTTTTCAATAAAAATTCTTTTGCAGTTTTAAAAGGACATAAAATCGGCATTGTAACCAAAAGTTCGTTTTGATTTTTAAGAGTGATTTTAATGTTTTTTGAAATAAGAAGTTTTTTATATTTTATTTTAAAATTATCAATTTCTTCTGTTTTTGTTTGATTTTTTAAAAGTTTATTCATCTTTAAATATTTTTAAATGGCGGTCTTTGCCCTCTCCAACGCTTGTTGATTTAAAACCATGGGCTTCAACAAGTTCGTGTTGAAGTTTTCTAATTTGCTTATCTTGCGGCTCAAGTTCAACAACTTCCGCACCTTCAGATAACTTTGCAATTGCAGCATTTGTTTCATCAAGCGCTAACTCGGTTGAATCTTTATAATCTGTAATATGTTCAACTTCTTGATTTTCTTGGGTTAAATTAAGAGCTTCTTTTAAAACCCTTTGAATTTGGCTCATTGAATTTGTCCTTACAAAAAATACAGGAAGTCTGTATTCATTTGCAGTTGCAAGGATTTTTGTTCCGCCTTTTGCAAAATTTTTATGAGCGATAACAAAATCTGCTTCTTCGACACTTCTTACAATTGAAGCATCTATATCAAGTCTTTCAATGATTTTATCTACAATTGAGCGAGAAACCGCATAAATATAAATCTTTTTATGTTTTTTATTTTCTTGAATATATTTTTGTCTGTTAAAATTAAAACTTAGGGAAGATTGAGTCGGCTGATTTATTTTTTTATCAAGTTCTTCAACTTTTTTTAAAATATTAACATCTTGCTTTTTTTCTTTATAATTTCCGTCAACTTTTCTGATTTCAGGAGTAATCGGCCATCCACGCAAAATATAATCAACCGCTTGGGCGCTATCTTTATAAATAGCAAGAGTATTTCTATCTATAATTTCAATAACAATATCGAATGTGGGTTGTTTTTGTCTTTCTAAAACAGTTTTTTGGCAACCTCTGTGTTTTGCTTCATCATCGCCTAAAGTAACAGTATCCACACCGCCAATTAAATCAGACAACGTCGGGTTTTTAATTAAGTTATCAAGGGTGTTACCATGTGCTGTTGCAATTAACATAACACCACGTTCTGCAATTGTTCTTGCGGCTTGTGCTTCAAGTTCTGTTCCGATTTCATCAACCACGATAACTTCAGGAGTATGATTTTCAACAGCTTCAATCATAATATCTTTTTGAAATTCAGGCTGAGCCACTTGCATTCTTCTTGCTTTACCAATGGCCGGATGAGCAACATCGCCGTCCCCTGCGATTTCATTAGAAGTATCAACAACGACAACCCTTTTACCAAGTTCATCTGCCATTAAGCGGGTTATTTCACGAAGTTTCGTTGTTTTACCAACCCCAGGGCGCCCTAGAAAAAGAATTGATTTATTTTGGACAACAAAATCTTTAATACATTCAATTGTACCTGTTATAACACGTCCAATTCTACAAGTTAAACCAACGATTTTACCTTGACGGTTTCTAATTGCGCTTATTCTATGCAAAGTGCCAGCTATACCAGAGCGGTTATCAGAAGTGAATTCGGGAAGTTGTTCACAAATATAATCCAAATCTTGCCTTGTTATGTTGTCATTTCCGATTGAAATAATTTTTCCGTTACCAAGTCGAATTTCAGGAATTCTGCCTATGTCTAAAACTATTTCAATAGCGTCATCAAGCAAGCCCTCTTGAATATTTCTTTTAATCCTTAAAGGCAAAATTTCTATCAATTTTCCGATATCATTTTGAAATTGCACTTCGCTCATTTTTCAGTCATCCTTTTACCTTATCTAATATTATAATGCCCGAATTAAAATATCAATCATCATTTTTTAAAAAACTTTGCAACAGTTTGAAATAATGTATTTTAGACACTATTAGAAGATGAGCTGTTTAAAATTTTAATACCTTGTTGAGCGTAATTTAAAAAGCCGTAATAATATTCTATCTCTTTTTCAGTTTTTGCGCTATTTAAGATTTGAAGGGATTTTAAATAATAGATATTATCAGGAACAATAGGATTTTTAATACCAAGTTCAAACGCTTCAATGTTTACTTTCAACACCTTTAAAATTTTATTTAAAGTTGAGAATGTAGGAAAATAAACACCTGTTTCAATTTTTGAAATATGCTTTTCATTAACACCGGCAAGCTCTGCAAGTTTTGCTTGGGTTAACTTTCTTTCTTTTCTTAATTCTTTTATTTTTTTACCAAAATCATTCTTAAGCATTATTCACCATAATTATTTTAAACTAAGATTTAACCAAGAGTAACAATGATTAATGTTACTTTTTATTAAATCTCGCATTCAATAGGATAGTTTATGTTAATATAGTCTTGCTTTCGACAATCTTTAGGGTATTTATGAAATCAATAACTAAAAATTTGACCATAAGCAAAAGTTTCATTATTTTTATTTGCTTTTTTGTTTTATATTTTGGAATTTCCTTTAGTCTAAGCTTTTTAAACGACGCTGTTTTTAAAGACTATGGAATTTTTTTCGGTTCTGATTGCCCAAGGGTTTATGAAGATTTTTTATATATCAATGTCTGCCATTACAGACTAAGGGTTCATCCGCTTCAATTAATTGAAATACAACCTTTAATTCAAATTATTAATGGGTTTTTACATTCCCAAAGAGCAAGTTTTCTTGTTTTGAGTTCACTTTTTGGAAGTGCAATTGTTAGTTTTATATATTCAACAATTTTAAATTTCACAAATAAAAAACAATTATCTATAATTTTTTCGATTATTTTTGGAATAAGTTTTTCAACATTAATTTATGTCGCCACACCTGAAACCTATATTTTTACAACATTTTTCAATGTTTTAAATCTTCTATATGCAAGCATTCTTTTTAAAAACAAAAATAAGATTAAACTCAAAGATTGTTTTATATTGGCACTTTTAAGCGTTTTAGGTTTTGGAATTATTCCTGTATCAATTATTTCAAATTTAATTATAATCTTTTGGATAATCGTTGAATTATCTAAAAACAAAAAAGAGATTTTTTTAAACTTTTTAAGAACAGTTGTCTTATTTTTAACAATATTTTTTAGTTTAACTCTTATTCAAAAACTTGCTTATGCGCATATACCGCTTCCCTTTGAAGGTTCAGCCAAAGAAGAGGTTAATTATTTAAGTAAAAATGTTACTTCAAAAAAGAAAATAAAATTCTTAATTCAAAGAGGGATTGTATCAAGTTTTTATCCTGTAAAATTTTCAATACATAAAGATTTAAATGTTAAAAATGGAATACTATTTTTTGATGACAACCAAAAAGCAACCATATATTTTAGTGCGTTAAGTTTAATTTTATTTGGAATTATCGGCTACTTTAAAAACTTTAAAAAAGCAAACAATAGGCTAATCTTGGCTCTTAGCTTAATTATATCAATAAGTTTAATTGAAAATTATTTTTATGGAACAGGTGAATGTTTTTTATATACGCAAAATTTTCTTAACTATTTAATAGTTTTACTTGCGATATTTTATTCTTTTTTAAAAGATAAAATATCGATAAGCCTACTTTCGATTTATATTTTATACCAAACAATAATGAATTTTTCAGCACTTCATTTTATAAATGATTTTATTGCAATTGATTCGCAAAAGCATTATTCATTTTTTATTTGGCTATTATATGGCTTGATTTGCGGTTTTGTTTTATATTTATTTACTATAATTTATAAAAAATTAATTAAAAATGAAATTTTAACTTTATCAACTGAAAACAAAATAACGCTTTACAGTAGCTTATATCTATTTTTTATAGTTATCGCCTGCATTTTTGTTGCGCTTTTCCATGGGAGAGTGTAAATGTTGAAAAATATTATAAAAACATTAAAAATAAATCATTATATAAAAAATTTAATTGTTGTTTTTCCTTTAATTTTTTCAATGAATTACGACAAATTAGATTTATGTATAAAATGTTTTATAATTTTTATTGCATTTTGTTTAATCTCATCTTGTGTTTATATTTTAAACGATTTAATTGACATTGAAAAAGATAAATTACATCCCATTAAGAAAAATAGACCGATTGCAAGTGGAGCAATTCCTAAAAATATAGCAATTTTTGTTCTTATTTTACTATTTATCATTTCATCTTTTTTGGTTTTAAAATTAAACATATTATGCTTTTTAATGATTATTTCATATTTTATTTTGAATGTTTTTTATTCATTATTTTTAAAAAACATTCCCCTAATCGACGCTTCTTGTATTGCTTTTGGATTTATTTTTAGAATAATTGCCGGATGTTTTGCAATTAAAGTAATTCCATCCCCATTTGTTGTTTTATTAACTTTTTTCTTATCAATGTTTTTTACATATACTAAAAGAAAACTTGAATTTCAACTTTTAGAAAACAATGAAAATTGCAGAAAATCAATTAAAAACTTCAATCTTGAAATTTTTAATCAATTTATATTAATCAATGCGATTTTATCAATTTCATTTTATATTGCATACATTATCAATATAACATCGTTTGGAAAGGCGGCAACTTATCTTTATTTAACTTCAATTCCATTCACCCTCATTATTTTTAGGCTGCTATTTTTAATTAATACTTCAAAAATAAAGGATGACCCGATAATTTATATCGAGAATGACGCAACTCTTAAATATCTTTTTATTTTTTATTTAATCACAACTATAGTTACAATAAAATTTTAATCTTATGTATAAAACTAAAAAAAATTGGCTTAAAATATCAGATAAAATACGCTTTTGCATTATAGGAATAATTAATGCACTTTTAGCATATTTGTTCTACATAATTTTTTTATTTTTATTAGGACAGAAAAATTTTCAACTTTCATTAATTTTAAGCTGGGTTTTTTCATCTTTTACATCATTTTTTCTACATAAACATTATGTTTTTAGAACAAAAGGAAATATAATTAAACAATATTTAAAATGTTGCACAAGTTGGGTAATTGCATATTTAATTAATGCAATTTTACTTGAATTTTTTGTTAGACAAATTAAACTAAGTCCATATTTAGCTCAAATTCTTGCGCCTGCAATAGCAGGAATATTTACATTTTTTGTTTTTAAAATTATAGTTTTCAACAAAAAAACTAATTATTAAACCTGAAAAGCATTATATCGCCATCTTGAACAATGTAATCTTTGCCTTCTAGGCGAGCTAAGCCTTTTTCACGAGCCTGCGCCCAAGAGCCTGATGAAATAAAGTCATCATAGCCAACAACTTCAGCTTTAATGAAACCTTTTTCAAAGTCTGTGTGGATAACGCCTGCTGCTTGTGGGGCTTTCATTCCTTTTGTAATTGTCCAAGCACGAACTTCTTTTTCGCCTGCTGTGATATATGTTCTTAAATTCAAGATATCATAAGCAGATTTAATCATTCTTTCAATACCTGAATTTTCAATTCCAAGTTCTTTTAAATAATTTTTTGCTTCGGCTTCACCAAGGTCAACAAGTTCTTCTTCAAGATTAGCGCAGATTAAAACAACTTGAGCGTTAGAACCCACATAGTCTTTAACTTGTTGAGTATATTTATTTCCATTTAACAAGTCTGTTTCAGAAACATTACAACAATAAATTACAGGTTTTGACATTAATAAGTGGCAAAAATGAAGGGCTTTTTTCTCATCTTCATTAAAGTCAGATGAATCAATAAAATGACCTTTTTCAAGATAAGGCATACATTTTTGAATAACGCTATCTTGAATTTTTGCTTCTTTATCCCCTGATTTAACTTGTTTTGCAATTCTTTTTGAAATATTTTCTAATGTTGCCATATCAGCTAACGCTAATTCCATATTGATTGTTTCAATGTCATCTACAGGATCAACCTTGCCTGAAACGTGGATTGTATTAACATCATCAAAACATCTTACAACTTGAACAATGGCATCTACTTCACGGATGTTATGCAAAAATTGATTTCCTAAACCTTCACCTTTAGATGCACCCTTAACAAGACCTGCAATATCTACAAATTCAATAGCGGTAGGTATTACTGTTTGAGTATTTACAAGTTTTTGCAAAGTATATAAACGCTCATCCGGTACATTTACAACTCCAACGTTTGGTTCAATCGTACAAAATGGATAATTTGCACTTTGCGCATTCTTAGCATTTGTCAACGCATTAAAAAGTGTTGATTTTCCAACATTGGGAAGTCCCACAATACCTACTTTTAACATTTTTCTTTCCTTTTAATTATTCCTAAATCTTGGACTAATTATTATTTTACAACAAAAGTAAAAATTAAACAGATTTTTTTGTATCAAAGTAAATATCGCCTTTTTGAATATGTTTACCCTCTTTAAGAATTTCACCAGCTTCATCTACTAAACTAGCAGCACTGCATTCTCCGACAAGTTCAGCAGGAACATCAACAACACCACAGGTTATGGTAAAACCGCCATGCTTTAAATGGTCACTTAACCATAATTTTGTTTGAGCAATTTGCGCCGTTTTATCAAAACGAACATTTAAATAATTATTTAAAAAGTCATCATATAAAACAGAGTCTTCATCAGCAGGGTTGCCACTAAAGATTTTATCTATTGCGGTTTGGAGTTTTTCGATAATAGATGGATTTTCTTCTGTTTTAAGTGCATAATTCAACATTGAAGCAGAATAACGAGTTAAATTCTGCTCAATATGTTGCACAGTATCTGCAAAAACTTTGTTTTCCATTAAACTAGAATCTTGCGATATCATTGAATTTAAAACTACACGTTGTTCTTTTAAAGATTTAATTTCATTAAGATAAGTGTTAGCATCTTGACAATAATTTAAAACACTTTTCGCTTTATCAACATATCTTTGAGAATATTTTGTCATAAATTCATTCATTTCAATTCTTTTTTGAACTTCAGAACAAACTTGTTCTACTTCTTCTTTAGATTTATTTGAAAACACAATAACAAATTCTTCGCCGCCAAACCTGTATGAGCCCATAGAGTTTTTTCTTGCAACATCTTGTACAGAGGAGCCTATTTTATGGATAAATTCATCACCTATTTCATAACCTAAAAGTTCATTAACAGATTTAAAATTATCCATATCAAACATCGCAACTGTAATGTTTTCACCATTTTTTGCAGCTTCTTGAATTTTTTGATCTAATCTGTTTAAAAGACATCTTTTATCTCTTAAACCTGTAAAACCATCTCTTGTTATATCAGGATTTTGATTTACATTTTTATCTTGAGATGATAATTCAGATTTCAATTCAGGAGTAACACGAGATGTTGCACGTGAGCGAATAAATACATCACCATCATTGTTTTTAATTGTACCGTTAAAGTTTTGTTTAAAATTATTTATAGAATTCTTTTTGATACTGTTGGAATAAAAATTATTATTAAAATTGACTTTCATTTTCTTAGACTGGCTTTCGGCAAAGTTATAAAGCTAACACTTCATTATTAAAACCTGTAAAGAAAAAAATTAGACAGAAATTTTCATTTCTGTCTAATTATCTTTACATTTTTTTACACACCAACCAAAACGTTTTCTTGTTCAAGTTGTAGAGTAATTGTTGTTAAGTCGCAAACTGAGCTTGGTCCAAAGTA
>OIYG01002931.1_pt1 | contig 10193 bp, 15 predicted proteins | sample 1587861 | NCBI WGS metagenome assembly OIYG01 (sample SAMN03283272) | human gut metagenome | biome: human-associated habitat; material: feces | host: Homo sapiens | place: Peru | collected 2012 | reverse complement strand
AACCCCCCCCCCCGAACAAATTTTCGAGGTCGGGAGAGAAGTTATACAGTCTTATATTCATCTTTTTTATGAATCGTAAATTTAATATTTCTTATTTTCTATCCTAGTTACATTCTACTATACTTTTTCTTCTAATTCAACAAGTTTTTTATTTAATTTGATTATTTTTATTTGATATAGTTTCTTTATTAAAACTATTTGTATTTTTCATATTATCATATTCATCTTTACTAATAACTATATAATCATTATCATCATTATCATAATATTTTAGAGCATAAAATATAAATAACATTCCTAATAAAAATAAATTAATACAAAATAAATAAATGTAATTATACTCTTTTTCAATTAGATAATAAATTATTATTATTGGTAAAGAAATTAATAATAGAATTAATATTGTTTCTATTATTTTTTTTGTACTGCTTTTTTTCATTATAAAAATCCCTTCACTTGTTAATGATATCAAATAAAGGGACTTTTATGAATATGTAAAATAACTATTTGTCGTTACATTTACATTAATCCTCTCTTTCAAGATTTAAGAACAATGGATCATCAAAGAATTCTTTTAAAGTTATACCTATACCATCGCATATTCTAACGATAGTTAAGAGTTTTGGATTTTTACTTTTTCCGTTAACTAAACTATCAACTGTACTTTGTGTTAAACAACATATAGTTGCTAACTTATTTACAGTTATGTCCCTTTCATCTAAAATACACAATATTTTCTTTGATATTGCATCTCTAACTTTCATACTAATCACCAACTTAATTTTATAAATTTTCTTCAGTATTCTTATAACGATAAAATGTTAAATTGAATAATTTGTGAAATAATTAATAAAATAAAAAACTAATAATGTTAATATATTGTTAAATAATCATTATTAGTTTAGGCAATTATGGAAAAATTATTATAAATAGTTTATTTCTTCTTCTATCTTTTTTAGTATATTTTGTTGTTCTTTTTCAATATTATTTCTTTCTTCACTCCATTTATTATATTTGTTTTTAAATAATTTTGAAGGTTTATTTAAATCATGATTGTATAGCTCTTTTGATAATCTATTATATTCTGTTTCATATAAATTCATTATACTTTTATCAAACTTATCTAACATCTTAAATGAATTATCAAAAAAATTATACAAACTTTCATATACTTTATTGTTGTTCATACAATCATTCCTTACTAGAAAAATATCCATTTATTAATATTATTTTTCCTTTTGTCTAAAATATAACAAATAAATAATGAATTTTTTTTAAGAATGTTCGAAAGTGTGGCTATTTTGTCTAAAATGTTGTGAAATAATTTTTAAAGAGGTGGTGCTTATGACACGGAATGATTTTTCAGTATTACAGGAACGTGTTAGAAATGTTGATAAAGAAGTATTGTATATAAACATTTGTAAAAATATAAAAAAATTCAGATTAGAAAAATATAATGAATTTAAAAATAATAAAAATAATTATTCAATAAATCCTTATTCGTCTGAAAATATTGCTGAACTTTTAGATTATAATCATAATCACTATAAACGTTTTGAAAGTGAAAATGATAGTACAAAACGTATACCACTTGATAAATTAGTTAAATTATCTGTTATATTAGAAAAAGATTTAGATGATTTTATAAAGTAAAATGAGTAGTCAGAATTAACTTAACTACTCATTTTTAATTTAACATATTTTTTATTTTTTCTGTATTTTTAAAATTTAATTTGGCTATGTCATTCAATTTATCAAAGCCATATTTATTAACTATTTCTACTCCTAATTTATCTACGTTTTCTCCAGCACCTTTTAGTAATGGAATGTGTAATTCGTCACTTAATTTATCCATTTCTTTTAAAAATCTATATCTAGATATTATGCTTGAAACTGCAACTGATAAACATTTATCTTCAGCATGTGTTGTAAACGTTATATCCGTTACTTTATTTTTTGCTTTTTCTATATGTTCAAAATATTTATTAACTAGACAAAATTGATCGATAACAATCTTTTTATAATCATAATTATCTTTATTTATTAAACTATATAATACTTTGTTATGTAAGATTGCTTTTACTTTATTCATATTAGTTATACCATTTTTATTGTAATCACTAGCGGTTAAGATATAAGTTACATGAGGTATTTTTTTTATTAATGTTGGAGCAATGCTTAATATCTTATCATCAGTTAACTTTTTAGAATCTTTTATACCTAATTCTTCTAACATAAATTTATCTTTAATATCTACATAACTTGCAGTAACTACTATTGGACCAAAATAATCTCCAGTCCCTACTTCATCTGAACCTATTGTAGAAATAAATTTAAATCTATCATCTACTAAATCTTTTTTCTTATCATCTTTTTTTTTCATATCCTTAGCAAGTTCACTAGATACATTTCTATTATTTAAGATACGTTCTCTTTCAATCCAATAAGATGCTTCGATATCAGCTCCTATACCTTGAAACATTATTTTACCTGAATCATATAGAGTTGTTACACAATCAAAATCTTTTACTTGAAAAGTACTATATGGTGGTTTCTTATCTATAAATCTATCTTGATAAAATTCTATTACTTCTTTCTTTAAATTAGGACTTATTTTAAAAACAATTGTTGTTTGTGCCATACATTCACTCCTTCTTAATATAGTATAACAAATATTTCTTTATTTTTCATTATTAATATAATATAATTTTAGTAGGAGGATAAATATATGAATATAGTAGATTATATAATAATTATTATATTAGTATTATGTGCATTTAAAGGTTTTAAACAAGGTATGTTACCATCTATTGTTAATTTTGTTGGAACATTCTTAGTATTTATTATTGCTTTCTATGTTAAACAGCCTATATCTACTTTAATGTATGAAAATTTACCTTTTTTAGACTTTGCAGGAATATTTAAAGGGATTATAGGTGTTAATATTCTATTTTACGAAGTAATAGCATATGGATTAACTATAGTATTACTCGCTATAATATTTGGTATTGTAAAAAGAATATCATTAGTCTTTAATAAAATTTTAAATGCAACTATAGTTCTTACTTTACCTAATAAAATTATAGGAGCTATAATTGGTATATTTGAAGGTATTTTATTTTCGTTTATATTATTATGTATAGCTAGTAATGTTAATACTACTACTAAATATGTTAATGAGAGTAAATATAGCGGTATAATATTAAATAATATACCTATACTAAATAGTGTTACTAGTAGTTTAACTGATAGTAGTAAAGAAATATATGATACTATTATAAATAATGAAAATAATAAGAATAAAGCAAATCTTGAAACTATTGATATTTTAATGAAACATAATATATTAAGTTATGAATCTGCTACTAAGTTGGTTAATGATAAAAAATTAAATATTGATGGTGTTAATCAAGTAATAGAAAAATATAGGAGTTAGATTATGATAAAATATTTAGAAAATAATAATTTAGATGAATTAATTGGTGATGGAGTTTATTTAATTGATTTTTATGCAGACTGGTGTGGCCCTTGTAAAATGCTTGGTAGTGTTTTAGAGAGTATGAATATAAACATTATAAAAGTTAATACAGATAAATTTCCTGAATTAGCAACTAAGTTTGGAGTTATGAGTATTCCAACTGTTGTTATTTATAAAGATAAAGAAGAAAAAACTAAATTTATAGGCTTTAGAAGTAAAGAAGATATTGAAGATATTATAAAAAGTTTGTAAATTTGTTAAAAATGTAGCAAAAAGTACTTGAATTTGCTACATTTTTATTATATAATCTTTTTTGTAAGCGAGTTATGTCTGCGTAGCTCAGCTGGATAGAGCAATCGCCTTCTAAGCGATCGGTCAGGCGTTCGAGTCGCCTCGCGGACACCACTTTGATAATTAACTACCTTTTGGTAGTTTTTTTGTTTTATTCATACTTGATTAAAAATAATATTTATGCTAATATGAATATGTCAAAGAGTTTTGCATAAAATAAAAAGGGAACATTCAATATGACTGTGTTGAGTGTTGCCATTATGTTTGCATCACCTATAGCTCAATCTTTGAGTTAGGTGATTTTTTTATATTAAAACTATAAATAATAATAGTATTAATAAGAAGTTAATCAGAAGCAATGAAGATTAAAAAAATTTAATATAAAAAACATTCAATTTGAATGTATTCTATAGTCAATTTTTTTCACCAATAAAGTTTGGTGTTTTTTTATTTTTAATCTTTTGCTCTAGTAATTAAAGAAAATATAAATGAAAATATAATTGCACTTGTTATACCCAAACTAACCGTAGATAACATATTTAAGAAGATACCTATAAAGCCTCCGCTTTTAAACCCTATATAAGCTCCATTAAACAAAGAATTACCAAAAGAAGTTATTGGAATATTTGCTCCTGCTCCAACAAACTTTATTATTTTATCATATATACCAATCATTCCTAAAAAAGCACCTATTACAACTAATATACTTGTAACATGTCCTGGAGTAAGTTTTGTATTATCAAGAATTATTTGTCCTATCAAACATACTAATCCACAGAATAAAAATGAATAAAATATAGTCAACTATAACACCTCCAATTCAACAGCATGTGCTATACTAGGTATAGAATGTTTTTGATTAACTAATGTTGGACTATGAAGACTTCCTGTTGCAATAAATAATATTTTTTTATATTTTTTATTTTGTAAAATATTATTAAAAAGTATTAAAGGTAAACATACTGGTCCTGAACCTCCACTATATTTTTCTTGTTCTTTATTATATATTATTGCTCCAGCATCTATATAATTATTAATTTTAATACCATAATCTTTTTTTAACATTATTTTAAATAAATCATATCCGTATCTTCCTAAATCTCCAGTTAAAATAATATCGTAATCTTTTAAAGTCTTATTCATATATTTTAAATGTTCCATTAATGTTTTTACTGCTGCAGGGGCCATAACTGCTCCCATATTATTTGCATCTTTTATACCCATATCTACAACACTACCAATTGTTCCGGATATAACCTTTATATTTGATGGGACGTTAGATAGAATACAACCTACGCTACCTGTAGTTGTGAAAGTACTATATATAGGTTTTAAAGCTCCATATTCTACTGGAAATCTAAATTGTTTTTCACTACATAAATTATGACTACTAGTTATAACTATACCGTTTTTTACTTTTTTACTATCTATAAAAGTAGACATTATAATTAATGATTCATTAAAAGTAGCACATGCACTATAAACATCCATAAAAGAAATATTATTATTTATAACACTAGAATTGGTTGCTGTATTTTGATTCATTAAGTCTCCTCCAACAATAAGTTCTGTCTTAGGATTAATTAAATTATCTAATACTTCTTTTTGCATTTTAACTTCTGTATCTTCAATAGTTTTTTCATTATCATAAAAATCTTTTAAATATCTATTTACGTTTTTTAAATTGCCATTATTTTCATACATGCCAGCAATACTATAACTATTATTTATATAAACATTTTTGAACATTACACTAGCCATAAAAACACCACCTTTAAAATAGTAAATATAAATGCACTAACAATACCATACAATATTACACTACCTGCTAGTTTAAAAAAATTTGCTCCTAACCCTGTTACTAATCCATCCTTTTTATAATCCAATGCACTACTTTGTATAGAATGAGCAAATCCTGTTATTGGTATTATAAGACCTGCTTTAAACTTTATAACTAATTTATCAAAATCATAAAAAGATGTCATAAAACAAGCACCTATAATTAATATAAATATTACCATTGAAACTGCATCTATATCTTTAAAATGATAATAATTTACTAAAAGTGCTCTTATTACTTCTGATGCTGCACCCATAATTCCACCTGATAAAAATGCAAGTATACTGTGTGTCATTCTTCTTGGTTTTGGTGTAGTATTGCGTACTAATTCTTGATACTCTCGTTTTTCCATAAAAAAACCTCCACTTATATTATGGAAGTTTTTTTATACTTTATGCATTTATATATTCTTTGATTTTTCTTTTAGAACTTGTTTCTAATCTAGAAACTTTAACTTGATTAATTCCCATCATATCTGCAATCTCTTGTTGAGTATAATCATAATAATATCTATAATTGATAACCTTATATTCATCTTCATTTAAACATTCTAGTGAGTCTCTAACTAAAATTTTAGTATCATAGTCAACTGATTTGCCAAGAAAAGTATAAAGGTTACTCTCATTATCTAAATCAGTTGTACTATCTAACGAAGTTGTAGTACTAGGTACTTTTAAGATATTATTTATGGTATTTAAATCAATTTCTAAAAATCTACTCAATTCATTTATTGATGGTTCTCTGTTAAATTTTTGAGTTAATATATTTCTTGCATTTTCTATTTGTTTACGTAAACTTATATAATTTTTAGATATTTTAATGTTTCTATCATTTTTAGCAAATTCATACATTTCTCCAAAGATAGATAAATAAGCATAAGTACTAAATTTTGTATTAGAATCTTTATTATAATTATCTAATGCTTTTAATGCTCCAATGTATCCTGCTTGATATAAATCATGTTTGTCAACATTGTAAAAATTTTTCTTGTTTGCAATAGACATTATAAGTTTTTTTAAATCTTCTAATTCTATAACATCTAGTATATTTTGTTTCATTTTTTTCACCTAAATTTGTAATATTTTAAGTGCACTTAATTCATTATTTGTCTCTTTAAAGTATAATAATTTAAAATTATTATTGACTACAAGTACTTTACCATTATTACATAATATTTCATTATATATATCTAATAAAGTACTTTTACCCGTTTCGTCAATACTTCTTAATTCTAAAAAATTATAAACTAAATTTTTTATTCCATAATTTTTTATCATGGGTATTAATGTATTTTTTAATTTGTTAGAAGTATTTATATTTAAGGTACCTATAGGTCTAACAAATAAAATTCCATTAACAAATTCCATATTTATATTTAACAAAATAACCATCATCCTTAATATAAAATATTTTTTTTATTATTTAAATAGATTCGACAAAACTTCTAATTTTTTTTAAAAAAACTGTGTTAAACAGTTTTATTCTTCATCATCTACATCTGTATTTTCATAAGTTGTTTCTTCTTTTTCACTTTCATCACATTTAAATTCTATTTCGTAGTATGCATCTTTTATAGCTATTTTAATTATGTAATATAATAAATATGATATTAGTGCTACTAGAGCAATATAGAATATTCCTATTAGAACGTTTATCATATAGATTCAACAACTAATTTTATAGCTGTTTTTTCCTCCCCTTCTATTAGAATGTCTGAAAATGCTGGTACTACTACTAAATTTTCTCCAGATGGTGCTAAAAACCCTCTTGCAATACATACTGCTTTAATTGCTTGGTTAAGACTTCCTGCACCTATAGTTTGTATTTCTACACTACCTTGTTCTCTAAATACATTTGCAATCGCACCTGCTACTTTGCTAGGATTTGATTTTGATGAAACTTTTAAAATTTCCATTATTTTCACGCTCCTAATTAAATATATTAAAAAAAGTCACAAAAATGATATTTTTTTTATGACTTTTCTCCTTCTTCTAACATTGTTGTAATAAATATACCATATCCTGCTACTGGATTAGATACTATAACGTGAGTTACTGCTCCAAATATTTTATTATTTTGTATTATTGGACTACCACTCATTCCTTGTACTATACCTCCAGTATTATTTAATAATCTTTCATCCGTTACTTCAAAAGATATATTTTTTATTTTACTATTTAAATTTATTTTTGTTATATTTATTTTAAATTCTTCTTTTTTTTCTCCATCAATTACTGTATATATTGTTGCTTCACCTAATCTTAGTTCTTCTTTCTTACCTACTTCCATTGTTTTTCTTTCATCTATATTTTTTGTGTAATTTCCGTAAATACCTGATATTGTATTTTTTTCTATATTACCATATTTGTTATTTGAATAAAATTTTGCGTTTTTTGTTCCTGCATTTCCTACACTACTTCTATCTATACTAGTTACTAAACTTTCAAATATAGTACCAGTTTTAACTTCTACATGTTTCAAACTGTTTCCTTCAATTATTTCATGACCTAATGCACCAAATATTTTTGTTGTTGGATCTATGTAGGTTAGTGTTCCTATTCCGCTTATACCATCTTTGACATATAGTCCAGTTTTGTAAACGCCATTTTCGTTTATGAGAGTGAAATCTATATCAATTTCTTTTTTATTACGATTTACAGTCATTAATATTTTATTATCTTTTACATTATTTTCTATACTTTTTATCATATCATTTACTGTGTAAACACTATTATTATTTATTTTTGTAATTACATCTCCTACTTTTAAATCATTTATATTATATTTATTATTTATTTTATAAAATCCTATTACAATAATACCATCATTCTTTACTTCAATACCTATATTATCTCCACCAGGTATTATGTAGTTTGAATAGGCAAATACATTTAATGGAAACAACATTATTAAAAGTATTATAACTAATTTTTTCTTCATTTTACCACCATTATTATTGTATACATTTATATCTTTTTTAGTTAGGAAATTAATGGTAAAAAAAATAGAATAACTTTTAATACCGGTTATTCTATTATCACGAATTAGTGCTATACTAATCCAGCCCCTAGCAAAATTGTTACCTTTGCTAGTATAAATATATTACTTTACATTGTACTTTTCAAGTGTTTTATATATTCTTTACATTTTAATTTACACTTTTGAAATATTATATTCAATATTATAATTATTTAATTAACTAAGTATGGATTATTTTTAGTACCATTTCCTGAAGTAACAGTAAGAGTATTTTTCAATGTAATCATTGGTCTTACTAGTAATTCAATGTAATCTGAATCATTCATTAGAAAATCTCCAAGTTGGTATTTGCTATTATCACTATTTAAAATGCTATTATGATATGGATGTAAATTTATTATTCCATCAGAATTTGATAATATATAATCCCCTTTTGCATTTTCTAACAAATAATTTTCTGTTCGAATTGTATTATTTTTATATCCTACGCCGTATCCTGAAAAAATTGCTTCATCAGTTGATAACGTATAATACTTAGTTTCTTTGGTATGTTTATCACAAACAAAACTATAATGATTTTTCATGAACATTCTATAACCAGTTTTATTTATATTTACGTTGTTAAAAGCTCCAGTCTGTTTTAATAAAAAGAAAATTCCTGCTATGTCTGAATTGTCTTGGTCATTTTCTGATATATTATTGGTATAATAACTTTCGTCTGAAACGCACATTTTAGTTTCTTTTAATAAAGTTTTATTTTCTTCTCCAAAGCCATTATATGCTACTGTTTCTGGACTAGTTGTTCCCTCCCAAAATGTTAATGATCCACCGTTTCCAAACGTATTAATTATTGTTTTTAAAGTTGGAGCTTTAATTTGAGAATTATTGTTAATTGCATCGTAATCAAATATCTTATTAGTACCCGAGTATCCAATAATTTGAAGTATATCATTAGCTTCATCTATTTTTGTAATAAACGCACTTTTTGTATCTTCATCGGTTATTAGATTACATGATTTTTGAGCTGATAATATTAATCTTACGCTTCCATCTCCTTCTATTCTTACTATTCTCCAACATTTGTCATCAAACTCAATGTAATTATTTTTTACATCTCCTCTATAATAATAACTTATTCCTTCTTCATCACTAGTAACACTTAAAGTATTTTCTAAATTTCTATATTTTGATGTTCTTTTTAACTTATTATAATATATTGTTGTAGCATCAGTTGTGTCTAATACTTTATTTATTCCATATTTTCCTGCTGCAATACGAAAGATTGAATCTAATGGACTAGATTCTGTAGAACCTTCTGTTGACACTAAATATTTACCTTTTAGTTCCTCATAGCCTGTACTATATAGTACTGATTTTAATGCACTTCCATCTTTATTATAAATTTTTACCTTTCCTTCTAATTCATCAAACTCATATGAATCTCCATATGTATAATAATTTGTTGTAGTTGCTGCCACAGATTTATCAGTTCCTGCATCTAATTCATAATATCTTTGAGTGCTACTTTCTATTCCAGGTATTGTTATTGGTTTTCCTCTTAATACAGCTACACCATTTTCTTCATCGCTAGTTTTTGCTATCATA
>OIYG01002930.1_pt1 | contig 10195 bp, 9 predicted proteins | sample 1587861 | NCBI WGS metagenome assembly OIYG01 (sample SAMN03283272) | human gut metagenome | biome: human-associated habitat; material: feces | host: Homo sapiens | place: Peru | collected 2012 | reverse complement strand
ATCTGCTCTCAAATGTTTTTTGAATTTATCTTTATTAATTAAATATATTTCAACCGGTTCTGTAACTTTAGTAAGCATACTCCACAAAGATTCCATATCATTTTTGCAACAACTCGAAAAGTTAAGTTCATTTTTTAGAAAATTATATACTTTTTCTGTAGATGTCATTTCATAGCCATCTATTATTATTTTTTTCATACAGCATCTCCAAAATAATCAATACATCGTTCTTGTGGCTTTATAACGGTCATCTATATAGTAAATTAGCATAATGTTTAAAAATAAATAGCCTATGCTAAATTTAAAAGATTGTATTATTTACACTAATATTAATTAATAATATAATATTTTATATGTATTTTGCATCTGTATTAATAATTATACACTTGTAGTTCCGCTGTAGTCAACTAAAATTTATACAAAATAACAATAACTGATTTTGTTCATATTTTACATTCTTGTAACCTTTTTATGTACTATATATAATTCAACTAAAAACATTTTGTTGTTATTTCATATGTCACTTTACATAATTACCTAAAGTTATATAAGCCTTTACTTACTTTAAATTAGCAAAAACACTTGACTCTAAATTTAAAATGCAGTAATATTAATTAGCGCTAGTTTATTTACTCGGAGGGATGTCTGAGTGGTTTAAGGTGCAGGTCTCGAAAACCTGTGTTGTTTCGTGCAACCGTGGGTTCAAATCCCACTCCCTCCGCCAACATAATGTCAAGTTTTAGCCACATATTGGCGTTTGGTGTTAGCTTTTTATTTAATTAATTGTATTACGGTTAGTCACACTTATAATTTGAGTGTGGCTTATTTTTTTAATACAATTAATTTTGTCATTTTATGACAAATTTTATCTAATTTGTTAATATACAATATATTTTAATTGTTTTATACTTAAATAGAAAAAATAGTTCTAAGGAGAATAAACATGAAATTAAAATTTATAAGACCAGTAATAGTCTTTTGTCTAACAATAACACTAGCATTTAACTCAGTAAGCCTCGCATTTGCCGCACCGGAAGATTCTTACGACTTACCACTAGAAATTCAGCAACAGCAACAAGAACGATTACTAGAACTTTTGCCAGGTTTCTATAAAAAATTAGCGACTCATAACACAGAATTAACACGTGAGCTAAATCATAAAAATTTGACCAATGAAATTTCAGAATTAAAAGAAATTCAAAAAAAACAAAAAGGACTCCTTACTGAAGTGCAAAATTCACAGAAAATAATAAATGATAGTCTTCAACAGTTAGAAGAGAAACTAAAAGAGCAACAAGGAGAACAACTGCAGGAATTACAAAAAGAACAAAAAGAAAAGCAGGAAAAATTGCAAAAATTGCAAGAGGAAGCAGAAAATAGACAAAGTTTACTAGAGACTTCGCAAAAGTTGCAGAAAACACTTGAAAAAGCACTACATTCTCAAGTGCTACCAGAATTGCCAAAATTAGTTAAAATTTTTTACGAGATAAATAATAGTAATGCTTCCATTAGTGTAAAAGATTCTCGCGGTTATTATATAAATGATTACATTAGTACAACCGACGCAGTTAATAAGACAGAACTTCTCAAAAGTTTACAAGATGTAATACAAGAATTACAACGTCAAGAAGTAGAACGGTTGCAATACCAGTGCAATAAACAAAAAGAGGAAATTAATAATTATAAACAACTACTGTCGAAACAAGAAGTAGTACTATCAACCGAACTGACAACTCAAACCTTACAATAACATAATAAACTTAAGTTAAATATATTAAAAAGGCAGCTAAATTATTAGCTGCCTTAAAGTTTTATAATATATATATATTTACGTTTCTTACCCCAAACTGATAACATTCAGAAACTGAATTATAATATAAATCCACTAATCTTCTTCCGCTTAACATAGCTCCACCAGTATCTGCTGCTACTGCATAGCCATATACATAAGAACCATCTGTTGAAGTTATATACAACTGGGTTCCATAAGGAATAATACTAGGGTCTACTGCTACGTACCCATACTGAGCGACCTTACCAGTTGACGTTATAGCTCCTGGTGACGCTGTATAAGCAGTTGCTGAACCATTTAATACCGACTTATATGAAATAACATTACCTTTATGGTCCGTAATTGTTCCATTACCATTGTTAACTGAATATCCTTTAGATATAGGGCCAGATTCTGAAGTACTTGATTTTCTCTTAACACCAACATAAGTAATTTCATTTTTAGGTGATTCTATAATACTTTCAGAAATTCTTTTAATCTCAACTACCTCACCATTTACAAGCTTATCTTGATAAGTTACCTCTTTAGTGCCATCAGTTCCTTGTTCAACTTTTGTTTCCCCTTCATATAAAGAGTCCGTCATTGTGGTTGCCTTTGAATAAGGTACTGTTTCATTTTCTTTTCTTTCCACATATTCAACTCTTACAAGGTTTATATCCATGCCTTCAACTACCCTAGATTCAGGGTCAACATTTACAATGTCTTCATTTCCTAAAGGCAAATTTAAAAACTCAAGAACTTCTCTAACTGTTCCTGATGGTACAACTACACTCTTGGTATTATTTCCAATAGTTAAATTGATATTTAATCGTCTAAGTATGTTTATTTGCATACCTTCAGTAACCTCAGTTGATGATTCAGGACTTATAATATCACCGCTACCTAAAGTCATTCCAGATTTATTAACAGCATCTAATACAGTTCCTTTACTAATATTAACTTCTTTTGTAACACCATCATCAGTTACAGTTACAGTAAAAGCTCTTCGTACATTAATAACTGTACTGTTATCATCATCTGTTCTCTCTACTGTGTCGTCTGGTCCTAAATCAATACTTGCTTGGCTTAGTATTTTATTTGTATCTGTTGTAATTGCATATAAAGCAGTAGTATTTTCTCCATCTTTAATATACACCTTCTGACTAAGTGCAGCAACAGATACTGTACTTGTTAATATAATAAGCCCCATAATTACAAATACACTAAGCCTTTTAATATTTTTTTTTATCTTTCTATTTAAACTCTGTATCATTAATAATTAACTCCTTTTCCTTTTATTTAGGTTGCAGCAGTTAAGGTATAATCTGTCAACCTATTTTGGGGTAACAGGATTTAACATGTTGATTGCTATTATATTGGCTAAATCAGATCGTGTCAAATATAACAAAATTATTTTTTTGTGCAATTTTAACATTTGTAAAGATGTAATATTAAACAAAAAATACTTACTTTCCTTTTTTTTAACAACTTTTGCTCCTTTTTTTAATTTTTCAGGTCAACCATATCCATTTTTTCTGTACACATTGCAAAAATTTAATAGTTACAAACTTGTTACAGTAAATTACAATCTCTTTTATATTTATTGCATATTTTATAACTTAATTTATTATTTTATTTAGTACATTTTAGCACAATTTATTATAAATTTCAATGTACATACTCATATTGTATTAATTAATTTTCATTTTATTTAAAATATTGTAATATTTAATATATAATTTACCAAATTGTCTGCATTTTATTACACATTTTCTGTCGCACAGAAAAATTTTTAAATTCTTCATAATAATTACACCTATAATTATAATAAAAAATGGCCAAGTAAAATACTTAGCCATTAATCTTCTATATATTATTATATAAAACTGTAATATACAAATACTATCTCTTTGACAATTAGAAACTCTTTATTTATGGGGCTTAATGCCTTATATGTGTCTCTAATGTGTCTCAAACTTTTTATTTTTCTTTTACATCATTCGCCCCATGATTGGGGCAGTTTGTGTAGTGGATTATTCACATCCACGAAGCAAACAGGGTTGAACATTCCACCAACTGGAAAAATTAGCGATTTTAATCGGTGATTTTGTAAGGCGGTAGCATTTTGCTTTACTTTTTTTAAAAGTAAACTTACGGGATTTGATAAAAACCCTAGTAAGTAGGGCTTAGCCCTTTTTTTCTTTTTTTCTTTTCTAACAATCATATTATTTATGAACCAATTAAATTATTATATAATTAATTCCATCAAAAAAGTTTAGCCCCGCTTTAAGGGGCTTTTTCTTTGTCAATTTTTAAGAGTGTCAAAAATGACTCTGACGGTAATATATATATTAAACAATTATATTATGTATATAATTTTAGGAGTGCAAAAAATGGCTACGCCTTATTATATGAAATAAGAAATATAACTTTTGGTTTTAAATATTATACTAAACGGAATTTTTTAAAATAGGGCATAAATTAGATTTTAAGAGTGCAAAATATTACTCTGACTATAATATATATATTTAACAATTTATTATGTATATAAATTTATACACACATCTCGAAAAATGTATATGTAGGATTGCGGAACCGCGGAACCGCGCACCTTCAGTACGCGACCGCGACCGCAACTACATACATTTCGGGGTGTGTATTTTATACAAAATTAATGTTAAAAATTTTATTGTGATTTTGTACAAAAAAACAGTTAAAAATATAAAATAATACATATAAAAAGGGCTTTTAGTATGCTTTTTACTATATAAATTGTTGTTTTTATTGTGCATTTTTTTTAATTTGTGGCTGGGGCTCTCCAGTTTTTTATTTTGGTATATTTCCCCATTAAAAAATTTCTGTTTAATTGAGCCGAATTTAATATTTTAATTGGCTTTTTGTGTGTCTCTGGTGTGTCTCTAATGTGTCTATACGGTCAAAATTATATATTTTTTAAATTTTAGGCATTAAAAAAACCCCGAAAAATCGGGGCTTTCTTAAAATCAATTTTCTTATTATTATCTCTTACTGAACTGTGGAGCACGACGTGCAGCTTTAAGACCGTACTTTTTACGTTCTTTCATTCTTGGATCACGCGTTAAAAAGCCTGCTTTTTTAAGTTTTGGTCTAAGATTTTCAGAGTCATATTGTAACAAGCCTCGTGAAATTCCATGACGAATAGCTCCTGCTTGACCTGTTACTCCGCCACCTGAAACACGGCAAACAACATCAAACTTGTCGCTAGTACCAGTAAGCTCAAGTGGTTGTCTTACTATTAACTTCAAAGTTTCAAGTCCAAAATAATCATCTATATCTCTATCGTTAATTGTAACTTTTCCTGTTCCTTTATAAATTCTAACACGAGCAACAGAACTTTTTCTTCTTCCTGTTCCATAAAAATAAGGTGCTTTATCGTACATATAAGACTCTCCCTTCTATATTTCCCATGCTTGTGGCTTTTGAGCTTCATGTTTATGCTCTGAACCTGCAAATACACGTAATCTTGCCATAGCATTTCGGCCCAAAGTTGTATCTGGAATCATTCCTTTAACAGCCAAATGCATAGCCTTTTCAGGTTTCTGAGCCATTAAAGTATCATATCTAACAGATTTCAAATTACCAATATAACCTGTATGACGATAATAATACTTTTGAGTTAATTTACTTCCAGTAAGAACAGCATCCTTACAGTTAATAACAATAACATGATCACCACAATCTACATGAGGTGCAAAGGTTGGTTTATGTTTTCCACGAAGCAAAGTAGCAACTTGAGCAGCAACTCTCCCCAAAGGTTTGCCTGCAGCATCAATAATGTACCATTTGCGTTCAACTTCACTTGCTTTTGGCATATAAGTAGACATTTAGTTTTCCTCCTGTAATAATAAATTATTTTATTAAGCAACTTTTAATTATATATTAAAAATACTATGTATCTATATAGCTGCAAAATAAATATTATCACACTAAATAAATAGTGTCAATACTTTTCTTTAAAAATTAAAACTATATTATACAATACTTATATTTTCTCTATTTTTCTTAATAATTCTAGCCTAATCTAAGCCGCCATTTCATAAAAATTAATACAAAAAAATTTTCTTAAATTATAGACTTCTATTAACGGCCGAAGCTACTTTTTTTACATCACTTAAAAGTTTACCATATTCCTTTGGGGTAATTTGCTGTGCAGCATCCGATACAGCCTTTTTGGGATCTGGATGCACTTCAACTATAAGGCCATCTGCTCCTGCAGCTACAGCTGCTAAAGATAATGACCTTATATAAGAGCTTTTCCCCGCAGCATGTGACGGATCGACTATAATTGGTAAAGAGCTTTTTTCTTTAACTACAGCAACTGCAGAAATATCAAGAGTATTTCGAGTAGCTGTTTCAAATGTTCTTATTCCTCTTTCACAAAGTATTACATTGTAATTTCCTTCACTCATTATGTACTCAGCAGCATCTAACCATTCTTCAATAGTAGATGATATTCCTCTTTTTAAAAGGACTGGAATTTTAGCTTTACCTACCGCTTTCAATAGCTCAAAATTCTGCATGTTTCTAGCACCTATCTGAACTACATCGCAATATTTAGCTGCGCTATCAATAAAATTTTCTGAAACAATTTCACTTACTACCTTAAGTCCATTTGCATCTGCAGCATTTCGCAGCAGCTTTAATCCTTCCTCTTCTAAACCTTGGAAAGCGTATGGAGACGTTCTTGGTTTATACGCCCCACCTCTCAAAAAATGAGTCCCCGTTTTTTTTATTTCCTCTGCTATAGTAAACATTTGCTCTTCACTTTCAACAGCGCACGGACCCGCTATCATTAATAGCTTATTACCACCTATAACTTCATCCCCTACTTTTACTAATCTTCCATTAGGGTAGATATCTCTACTTGCCAATTTGTAACTATGTAATATAGGTATACACTTTTCCACACCATGTAAAAGCTCTATATTTATATCTGATAATCTGTTTTCATCACCTATAATAACCATAGCTTTTGTAGGTGTATTTTTTAATGTGTGTACTTCTAAATTATACCTTTTCAAAATATTTTTTACACTTTGAATATCCCGCTCATCTGCATCACTCTTCATAATTATAATCATAACAACTCTCCCAAAGTATGCCTTAATCAAGCGGAATATACCAATCTATTTCGCCATTACTATAGGCCGTGCTAAAATCTGAAATTTTAGGTTTTGTTCCACCTCTTTTGTCGTACCATATTTGAGGCATAAGAGGATCTGGATTTAACTTGGCATTTGAAACATCAACATAACTATCTTCTAATTCCCTTATCTTTCTTGCTACTACTACAGTTCTAAAATCATCGAATTCATATGAGCAAGTTGACAACGTAACTAATTCATCATTTTCATTTACATCAACGGGTATATCTATTAAAGATCTTTCTCTAACATTATAAACATAGTTCAAAAAATCTATATCGCTTGAAAAGCCTGTTTGAATATACTGAAAAATATCTCCTTGTTCTTTTCGCGTATTCGTTTTAAATATTGAAATAATTTTCCAATCTGCAATATTTTTAATTGTGTCAAAATTGATTATTGGATTTTGTTTATAAAAATCTAAATCAGAATACTTAATAAGATTTGCAAACATGCTTCCATCTTGCATATGATGTCCATAAATAACCATATTTTTATAGTTATTATCTAAGTCAACAGTAGCATCTAAAAATAGACTACCATATTTGGTGCTTTCTTTTTTATAGTTTCTATAAAGATAATATTCACTATCTTCCTCAGGTGGCATTAAAACTGGGTTATCTATCTTTGTATTAGATATTTTTATCCAACCAGATATATCGGGATTTAATTCTCTAACCTTTATAAGTTGATTCTCTCTTACCTTTTTTATGTCTTCAGCATTATCGGCAGATTCACTATAATAAATATCTTTTATTTCATTATAAACATTCTTATTTTTATTAGGTTGTATAAGTAATATATTTACAAGCATAGCACCAGATACAATAAACACGATAACTGCAATTAATAGAACAATCTTTCTAAGAGCTTCTTTAAATGAATCTCCTTTAACCGGAAATACATTTTTAAAAAAACTTCTTTTGGGTTTATCCAATTGCTTACATTCACCTTTGTTATTCATTTAAAACCCTCCTAATCAAAAGGTTAGGTATCATATACTTCTTTATAAGGTTAAGCGTTTCATTTCTAAGATAAGGCAATAAATATACATCCATACCCCAAAATTTTACAATATAACCTGGTATTATACCTTCTTCAGAATATAATACTTCTGCTTTAATCATTTTACGGTTACTAAGAGTAAAATCAATTTGATAATTATTAAAAAATTTTTTTATAATACAATCTTGATTTCCATAAAGTCCACCAATACAAATTACAATATCTATATTTTCACTTGTCCTTTTTGTCTCTCTAAATGCCTGTTCTATTTTATTTCTTGTAGGTATAACTGTAGTTTTGTAAATTAAATTTATATCAATAGGATCAAACATTTCAATCATACTATCAACATAACTATTTTTTATATTGTCATCAATTAAAGTATTTGCCTCATCAATAAAATAAACCTCAGCATTCATTATTAGACCTACTTTCTATACCCTATTTTTGTATATTTTAGGTTATTTAAAGCTTTTTCAATCATTTCATCCCAATTAACATTCAATTCTGCACCTTTTACAAACTTAAGTTTTGGTCTTGTTCTAGGATGTTTAGGCGTAAACACTGTACAACAATCTTCAAACGGTTGTATTGATATATCAAATGTATCTATTTTTCTAGATATTCTAACTATTTCATCTTTATCCATACCTATTAGTGGCCTAAATACAGGCATATTAACGGCCTCATCAGTACATGCTATTGCTCCAATCGTTTGGCTTGCCACCTGACCTAAACTTTCACCAGTAATTAGTGCTTGACATTTTTGATCTTCTGCAATAATTTGTGCAAGTCTCATCATTAATCTTCTCATTATAATTGTAAATAATTCTTCTGGACAGTCTTTTTGAATCTTTTCCTGAATTTCAGTAAATGGAACAGTAATCATGGTTATTTTTCCACTGTATTCAGATACTTTTTGAAGTAAATCTACAACTTTCTGTTCTGATCTTTCACTTGTATATGGAGGGCTTGCAAAATGTATAGCTGTAAGTTCAATTCCTCTTTTAGCCATCATCCATGCTGCAACAGGACTATCTATTCCTCCTGAAATTAATATTGCAGCTCTGCCTCCTGTACCAACTGGTAGCCCCCCTGCGCCAACTTTAACATTGGAATGTATATATGCTCCTTCTTCACGAATTTCAACAGTTACTATAACTTCTGGATTATGTACATCTACATTTAAATTTTCAAAATTTTCGTATAAAAATCCACCTAATTCTCTAGAAATTTCAGGAGATTTAAGTTCAAACTTTTTGTCTGCTCTTTTCGATTCAACTTTAAAGCTCTTCATATAGCTAAGTTCAGTTTTTAAATATTCTAGCGCACATTTTTTTATATCATCTATATTTTTAGAAGCAACACATGCCTTCGAAAATGCAGCTATGCCAAAAACCTTACCTACTTTTTCACAAGCTTCATCTAAATCTATATCATCATTTTTAGGTAAAAGATAAATTGTTGACTGTGCATTTCTTATTTCAAACTCACCAATAGGTTTAATTGCCCTTCTTATATTCTTAATTAAAATATCTTCAAAGGTCCTTCTATTAAGCCCTTTTAAAACAGATTCTCCTATTTTTACAAGTATAACTTCTTTCATTTTCTTCCTCTCTTTGCTAAATTTTTTATTCCTAATTTTAGTCCATCTATTAGAGCATCAATATCTGCTTTATCATTATATCTTGAAAAGCTAACTCTTATAGATGAATCTATTATTTCCTCATTTAATCCCATGCTAGATAAAACATGGCTCTTTTTGCCCTTAGAACAAGCTGAGCCACTTGAAACATATATATTTAACGACGAAAGATGATGCAATATTGTCTCTGATCTTATACCAGCAACAGAAAAATTAATAATATATGATAGTGAATTTTCTGGTGAATTAATAGTTATTCCTTCTAATAAGTTAAGTTTTTCTCTTAAATATATATTAAGTTTTGAAATATGTTCATATTCATCTTTAATATAAATATCTTCTAAATTTGCCATATATTTATGATTAATATCAATATTATTAGATTCTTTATACTCAATAATTTGGTTTTGCAATTCCAAATAAGATTTCTTAATATTATCAGAATCTATCTTAACAACTATTGGATTGTCTAAAATATCATATAAAGTTGAATCAGATTCTAAATCATTTTCCTTATAAGGCTTAACAGTTACACTACTAATATTTTCAATAGATAACTGAGATTCTTCATCGAACTTTTTAATACTATCA
>OIYG01002928.1_pt1 | contig 10202 bp, 13 predicted proteins | sample 1587861 | NCBI WGS metagenome assembly OIYG01 (sample SAMN03283272) | human gut metagenome | biome: human-associated habitat; material: feces | host: Homo sapiens | place: Peru | collected 2012 | reverse complement strand
TAATATAAAATAAACAAGATTATGGGGATGTACCAACTGTAAATAAGAGCTATAGGGTATTTTGTCCAAATGGCTCAATGAATCAGGCGTTTATTATAACAGGTGGAGGCTCATCTGGCGGTGGTGGCACGGGTGCTACAGATTACAATCAATTGACAAATAGATCATCTATCAACGGCACGACTTTATCAGGCAATCAAACATCCAGTCAATTGGGGTTGTATGGTACAAACAATATACCACCCTATCCTGTCACATCTGTAAATGGACAGACTGGCGATGTAACCATATCTGCTGGCGGTAATGTCGATTCAGTCAATGGCAAAACGGGCGTTGTTGTATTGAATGCAGATGACGTTGGGGCATTATCTAGCACAACGGTAATACCAGATAAGACAAGTCAATTAGACAATGATAGCGGATTCATTACAAATAGTGCATTGACTGATTATGCAAAAAAGACAGAAATACCGACTAAGACCAGTGAGCTAACAAATGATAGTGGCTATATTACAGATGCTGCTTTGACCGGATATGCAAAAACAACTGATATACCCACTAAAACAAGCCAGCTAGATAATGATACCAATTATATCACAGCTAACGAAGCTCCTGTTCAATCAGTTAATACAAAGACCGGCGCGGTCGTACTAACACAGGATGATATTGGTGATGGCGTAACATATGTGCGTACACATAATGATTTTACTGATGCTCTAAAGACGCAGATCAATACCAACGAAGATAATATTGCTATGGCTGAAAGTGATATTGACGGACTACAAACTGATGTTGGTACATTAAAGACGAATGTGACTAGCTTACAGACGGCTCTAACCAGCAAACAGGACGTTATAGTAGGTGCAGCTAGTACCATTACTGAGGATAATCTAGCCACTGACAGAGCATTGATATCTAACTCAAGCGGCAAGGTAGCAGTAAGCAATGTTACGTCAACTGAGCTTGGCTATCTTGATGGCGTTACTAGCAATATACAAACACAGCTTGATAAGAAGCTAGAGAAAGCACCTGTTACATCTGTTAATAGTAAAACAGGCGCAGTTCAGCTTAATGCCAGTGACATTGGGGCTTTACCTGATACCACTATCATCCCAAGCAAAACGAGCCAATTAGATAATGATAGTGGATTTATTACAGGATTACCAGTAGCATCTACTACACAGCTTGGCGGTGTTAAAATAGGCGCGGGGCTTAATGTTACTGAAAGTGGTACATTATCTGTCACTGGCGGTGGCACAGCAGATGCAGTTGAATGGAACAATGTGCTAGATAAGCCTACTACAATAGCGGGTTACGGTATTACTGACGCTAAGATTGAGAATGGCACGATTACACTTGGAAATCAAACAATTACACCATTGACATCAGCGCCGGTCACTAGCGTTAATTCAAAAACAGGTGCTGTTGTATTAGGAGCATCTGACGTTGGGGCGTTACCAGCTGATACAGTTATTCCTACTGTTAATGATGCCACATTAACAATCAGGCGCAATAGTGTGGATGTTGGTTCATTCACGGCTAACTCAGCTAATGATGTTAATATAGACATCAATGTGCCTACTGATAAATCTGATATTGGATTAGGCAATGTTGATAATGTCAAGCAATACAGCGTATCTAATCCACCACCTTATCCAGTGACAAGCGTGAATGGGGAAACTGGAGTTGTCACGGTTCGCGAAGTGCCAGCTGTAACTACTGCCGATAATGGAAAATTCCTACGAGTAGTAAATGGGGCATGGACAGCTGTTGCAATAGCAGATGCAAGTGGGGTGAAATTTTAATGGCTGAATATTTAACTAATACAACTGATTTGACCTCAGTAGCTAATGCTATTAGGACAAAAGGCGGCACAACTGAGCTATTAACTTATCCAGATGAATTTGTGACAGCGATTCAGGCAATTTCGCTTGGTATAGTTCCACAACTTATTGTAACGGTATCTGCTGGTGCCATGGTCACTGCAACAAATGGTTCAAAAACAATTACCGGAACATCTGACAGCACTGGCGTTTGTACGCTTACCGTGCCGGAAATTGGCACATGGAGCGTATCTGCTACGCTGGGCGGACAAACATCTGATACAAAAACAGTATCTATTACAGATACTTATATGGTGTCACTAACATTCTTCTCTGCGACTATTACTGTGACAGTAGATTCTGGTGCTTCTGTTTCATTGCAAAAGGATGGCGCAACAATTCAGACAAAAATCAGCACTGGAACAGTTGTATTTACTGTTACGGAAACCGGTACATATACAATCGTTGCCACAAAGAATGGGCAAACAACAAGCGGTTCTGTTGATGTTGTGTCTGGTACGACCTCCTACACGTTGACACTCTATTTTGTTTCGTCTACACTCAACGACAACGAGTGGGACGTTATCAAACTTGTGTCCGATGCAGGACAGGGTGCGAACTATTGGAGCATCGGCGACCGAAAGGAAGTAACGTTAAATGGTACGGTTGGAGTGTTGACATTATCTAATTACACGACCTACGCTTTTATCATTGGATTCAACCATAATCAAGAGTTAGAGGGTGCAAACCGCATCCATTTCCAGTTAGCAAAGACCGCGCTCTCCGGCGGCACAGACGTTGCGCTATGCGACAGCTATTACAACAATACCGGCGGCGGATTTCGCATGAATACCACCAACTCAAACTCCGGCGGTTGGGCATCGTCAAATATGCGTACAAACATTTGCGGGACGAGCCTCTCGAGTTATTCTGGTACGATTATTGCAGTTATTCCGGCAGAGCTCCGTGCCGTTATTAAGTCCGTTACCAAGTATACGGATAACACAGGCGATGGCAGAGGCAATGTGGAGAGCTACGTCACAGCGACGACAGATTACTTTTTCCTGTTATCGGAATACGAAGTATTCGGGTCTACCACTTACGCAAACAGCAACGAAGCCAGTAAACAGTCACAGTATTCGTATTATAGCGCCGGAAACAGCAAAATCAAATACAAACACAGCGCGACAAGTACAGCCGTTAATTGGTGGCTCCGTTCCCCGTATGCCAGCTATTCCACATTTTTCGCGATTGTGTATGCTGGAGGCACGGTCAGCCGCGCCGCCGCGTACGCCTCGCTTGGTTTCGCACCCGGCTTTTGTGTATGAGGTATGAATATGGACTATATCACATATAAGCGATTCAAGGGAAAATCCATCTCTGGGGAGGTAAATATCCCATACGGCACGATTTTGCAGGAGTATGAAAATTTCCTCTATCTCAATGGTAAACCAATCTGCTGTGTGACGAGCGAAAACGGATGGGAGCATTTTCGACCGAACACGCAGGAAGGTGCCGAGCGGCAAGAAATGCTTGAACGCCTCTATCAATGGTATAAAAAAAACGGCTGTAGTGAAGACTTTACAGACGATAAATGGTCTGGACAGGAAAACGGCTACTGGAAAAACCGGTTGAGAACAGCAAGCACAGAGCGATTGGAGAAAATTTATCAAGAGAAATTTGGAGGAACACCATGTATGCAGTAAAACAGGACGGTACCTTTGCCGGATATGCGGACAGTATTGTGCTCATCCGACTGCACGGCAACGGTTGTTATGTGCCGTGTGAGAAAAATCAGGCAGAAGGATTTTGTGCTAAGATGGCTGTGATGCTAACCGACGAGGACGGGAAGGAATATCAAGCGCTTTCTGACATGGTGTTTCATCTCACAGGTCACACGCTGAAAGGCACGGAGCCGGAGGGTAGCTATGAGGAAATGGGCGCGGCATTGCCACTCACAGACGCTGAAACAGCGGCTAAGATTCTATTGGGAGAAGAAGAATGACATATACAGAAAGAGCTAGAGCATTACGTCCTTATATTGAAAAAGCGGCTATTAGCTTAACTGATGAGGACGCACTACAAGCAGTAGAGCTGTTTCCACAGTGGGTAGTAGGACATACTTATATGGTAGATGAGCGGTTACAATACAATGGTATATTATATCGAGTTGCTCAGGCGCATACTTCACAAGCGGATTGGGCGCCAGATATTACGCCTGCACTATTTGTAGTCGTTTCACTAGATGAATGGCCGGAATTTGTACAACCTACTGGTGTACATGATGCTTACAATAAGGGTGATAAGGTGACGTTTGAGGGCAAGCATTATATCAGCCTGATTGACGCGAATGTATATTCACCAGCGGCATATCCGGCTGGTTGGCAAGAACAGGTATAAATAAAACAATATCCTCTATGGTTCATATTGAATCATAGAGGATAAAATTTAATTTAGCTAGGATGTGATTATTGGTATCATGTCATTAGAACAATAAATATATAGAAAGGAGGATGAGATATGGCTCTAACAAAACCAAGCTTATATCCAGTAACCGCATTTGATGCAACTAAGTCACAACAGTTCAAGTTCTATTCACAAGGCGGCTCTCAGGTCACAGGTAACATATTAACCATAAAAAATAATGCAACATTAGCTCAGGTATATAAACAGACAGCTACATCGTTTGCTTATATTCATACACTACCAGCTAATACATTAGCCAATGGCACACGATATCAAGCGACGATTCAGACGATTGATGCACAGGGCAATATATCTGTTGAATCAGACCCTATTCTATTCTATTGCTATACTCAACCTACTTTAACATTTACCAATATGCCACCTAGCAATAATATTCCTAACGCATCCTTTGAATTTGAGGCACAATATAATCAGGCTGAATCTGAGCAGTTGGCGCAATATCAATTCAATCTCTATGATGCTCAGGGCGATTTGGTAGCAACTAGCGGCGTTAAATATCTACAGAATCAAGCTGTACCAACAACTATATCTTATATGTTCTCAGGCTTTGAGGATAAGTTGGCATATCAGATTGAGGTGGTTGGGCAAACTGTAGAAGGAACAGCGGTAGAATCGGGCAAGGTTAATATATATATTGTATATGTCATACCAAGATTATATACAACCATGTACTTAACCAACAATTGTCGTGATGGATATGTGACAATTGAGAATAATATGGTTGGTATTCCGGGGGATTCTAACCCATATCCTCCTACTTATATTGATGATAAAGAGGTTGACCTTAGACAAAGTGGAACGTATGTAGAATGGAAAGATAACTATGAGATAGCTGGCGATTATACTATGGGTATATGGGGACGTGACTTTAACCCTAATTCAACCATTCTAACGTTCACTAATGATGATGGCGCGACTGTTACAATAACATATCGTGAAGAGGGCGAACATGTATGGGTAGAGCTTGTAGCTATTCATCCTAAATGGCGGCATTATTACAGTATATTCTCCAATAAGATAGCAAAGCCAGCTGATACAGAATATCTATTCATCTGGAATCGACGCATCAACAATGTATACGACTTAAAGATAGAGAATAGAGGTGAGACGGTATGATTGCTGTATTAGGCTATAATTTTTGTTCAGATAGAAACGCTATTGACCCTATGCCAACCAACGTCTCACATATCACTAAGACGCGCATTGAGAACGGAATATATGACCATTTTAATGTAAGTAAAAATGTCACTAAACCATATAATCCAACTATCCCAACCGATTGGGATTGGGAGACGGTTATGGATTGTAATTTCGAGAACAATATCTCTGCTGGCAATGTCGACCAGATAGCAAAGGATATTACAGGGTACAGACTCAAACGGCGCAAAGTAGGCGAGTTTGAATGGACCATAATTAAAGAGGCTGAAATTAACAGCCTATCAGAATTGGCGTTTACATTTGCTGATAACTTGGCGCTTAACTTCACTGAATATCAATATGCCTATGTTCCTATGATGAGCCATGTTGAGGGCGATTATATTGTAGAGCAAATTGCTACTAATTTCAAGGGTGTCTTCATTTGCGACTATGACACGGTATATAAACTATATTGTGGTGTAGCATATGGGAATAATGACCAAATGCGGCAAGTAGGCGTATTCACACCATATGGGCGGCAATATCCTGTTGTTATTAGTAATGGCTTACAGAATTATCAGACCGGCTCGATTCAAGGCAAGGTGCTACCAGCTGATTTTGAGCAAACTGGTAATATTGATAGACAGGAAATTACGGCTAGAAAGAATACTCTATTAAAATTCCTAACCAATGGTAAACCAAAGGTAATAAAGGACTGGAACGGAGAGAGTTGGCTCTGTCTGATCACAGGCAATCCCTCAGTATCTTATGATAGCAATTATGGTATGGGTATGTGCGATATTAGTGCAAGTTGGACGGAGACAGGTAAACCTGATAACAAGTCGGACCTGTTTATGAATGGGCTTATCCCAACGGAGGCATAATATATGGCATTGAATATCACACAGGATGATTATAACATCCTTAGACAATCATATATCAAGCAGTATATTAAGCTAGACCTGTTGGATTTCAACATGAACGTAGTAGATGAACTAAGCGGCAACCTGATTGGGTTATCAGTCACAGTTGATGCCAATGCTGATTTGCGGCGTTCATGTGAATGTAGTTTAGTCGTTACGGATAGCTCATTTGAGATTAAGCCCGGTGGCAAGATTTTTCTCGACAAGTATATTCGTCCATGGATAGGCTATCTTAATATTCGTACTGGCAATATTCAATGGTATAATCAGGGTATATATCTAATCAATGCGCCTAGTTATCAATATGATGCGGCGACATATACTCTATCTTTCTCAGGGCTTGACTTGATGTCTAAATTAACAGGATTGAGAAATGGTGAATTGCTGGGTGTTCCAACAAAAGTGCCACAAGGCTCAGATGTGCGTGGGGCTATAATCGCCGCATTGGAATTAGGCGGGTTCAATAAGTATATTGTAAGTGAATGTAAGAATGTAGATGGCGCAATTCAAGAAGTGCCATATGATATTGAGATAGCACAAGGCGGCACTGTATATGATATTCTCAAAGAGCTATGTGCTATATTGCCACAGTATCAGATGTATTTTGACGTAGATGGCATATTTCACTATGAGCTTATTCCAACAGGCGCAAACGACCCTGTATTGATTGATGATAATACATGGCAGAATATTCTTATCTCAGAATCAGTAAGTACGGATTTTGAGAATGTCAAGAACTATATAGAGGTATATGGGCGTAGTCATAATATTGACCATTTTAGTGATAATACTACGGTAGATGGCTCAACTGTGACATTGCATATATCATCATTAACACCAACTACAACGGGTGGCTCACCATTACAAGAATGGACGTTGGTTGGCTTTGTGCCTCCTAGTAAGGTGACAGGTTCTATCTATCTAAAGATTACAGCTGGCGCTAGTGAAGCAGCGCCAACCATATTAGGTACATATAAACTTGTTAATAAAGATGGGTCTGGCGCAAACTATCTTGAAAAAGACAAATATTATGTCGCTCAGTTTCAAGCGAATCACACGTTCTTAGACTTAGGAAATGACCAAGCATCAGCTGTGGCGTATGACGATAATCCAGATAGCCCATTCTATGTTGGCGACCCTGTTGGTTCTAGTTCTGTTGGTATTATTCGCCATGTATGCTATAGCGGCGAATATGATAATATCATGTCTAACGATTTGGCTAAACAAAGAGCTGATATAGAGCTATATTGGCGTTGTCGGCTCAACGATAGTATTTCATTAGCTACTATACCAATTCCTTGGCTTGATGTCAATATTATTATGAGTCATGCTATGAAATTACAGGGCGACCCAAAGAAATATATGATACAGTCATATAATGCGCAATATGGTGATACAAATAGCATGACTATATCAGCGTCGAGTTGGTATCCATATTATACAGAGTATTAAACGAGGTGATTAAATGGCAACTAAATTTCCCAGCCAAGTTGATACATTCCCAACTATGCTAGATATTACAGCTGATGATGCTGAGTTGGTTAAGCAGTATCAAGATGCTATGGAGGCTGGTAGCTACGATGTGGCGCAACAGGTATTGTCTCAAATACCAAATGGACAACAGAAGATTATTTCAGCTGGACTTATGAATGATGTGCTAGATGGCTTAACAGCAACAGAGCAATATTTTGGCGATAGATATAGCCCAGCTTATATTGTATCTGAGACGCAACCAACATTTCAGCAAGCTACGGATTTTTGGTTTCATGTAACAGGAGCGGCTATTGTATGATGACAATGAAATATCAAGACTTGCATTTGTCTGATGTTGACTTGAATACCCAGTTCAAGCAATATATGGCGGCAGGTCAATATGAGGCGGCTCTATCTATTTTACAGAACGATCAGTTGACAGACAAGACAGTAGTGGCTGCTTTATTTAACTATGTGACGAGTCGTATTGTTGCAGTTCAATCGACATCAGACCCTACATTCAAACAAGATGTAATCAAGGTTGCTACTCAACCTCCTGCTGACATGACAAGTGGGCAAGTATACTTCAAATTGAAGGAGTGAATATAATTGGCTGAAAAGAAAAATTTTATTATAGAGAATTATAATGGCACAGATTATGATACTCTATATCCAGAAACAATTAGCGGACAGGTGCTACTAGATGCTCAAGCGCAACGTATCTTAAATTTGCCATCTGGTGACACATTAAATAATGCTTTCAATCATATAGCATATGGTGGAGGATCATATGTAATTGGAGACGTGCTTGTAACAGCTAGAAACAATCCAGGAGACAATTGGTTGTTGTGCAATGGCGCAATTGTAGATGGTTCAAAATATCCTGTCTTAAAGAACCTATTGAAAAGCGCCCCGCATGTAGCCACATTCAAAAGTATTGGCGCAAGTGCAGATACGTTATACAGACCGGGCAAGGCAGGAGAGATATTGTGGAAAGATACGTTCCAAAGCAGCCCAATAAATTCTTATGATTTTTATACATCAACATCTTCGCAATCTTCAAATGTTGATACATTAACGTTTTTTTATGTTCCAAGTCAAGAGAAATATATGTATACAACTATTCAGGCTCAAAGTTCTAGTGGGCATAATACTAATGGATATTATACTTACGATTTGAACAGTATGCCAGCATCTACAACTTTTGAACGCATGACAGTAAGTGGTGGATGGGAAGTAGATGGAGATTTATTTTATGTTGTTCAGACTTTTGAAAAAGTTCAGCCATGCTTAGTAACATCATTCCCTAATACTTTTAATGTTGATAGGGGAGCAGGAGCAACAATACCTAATAGTTTGTATACACAATATAATAACATTGTAAAATTGGGTGGAAAATATATAATGTATGCTGGATATGTAAATGATGACGTCATACAGCCACGATGTTATATATTTAACAAATCTGGAACAGGGGTATCAGGGAGTGCGGTTGTAACAAAAGGTACAAAAAATACGTTCTTTGCATGTGATGGCACAGTGGCTTTGTTAAATTATGCATCAAGTCGATTTACAGAAGCCAGTCCATATATAATTTCGGAAAATTCTACAGAAGCTGTACCGATAACTCTTCCGACACAAGGTCGAGTATTTGGTAGTTCTCATGGATTTTTCTATTTGGATGGAACAAAATTATATCAATCAGTCGATCATGCCAATACATGGAATGTTTTGATAAATGATTTGAATGTTGGAACCCTATATGACATGCTTGAGAATCCTCAAGATCATAAGGTATATATCATTGGTAGTGCTGCTACAAAAATCTTGAATTTTGATAGTGCAAATGTTCTACTTCCAACATATTCTCCTGCTACTGGGTTACATGCTTATATTAAGGCAAAGAATTAAAGAGGATGGTGTATATGATAAATCAACCGACATTACCTGCAAAAGCTGGTTATGTAGAAATCATAGATGAGACTGGCAATCATGTGTATGAGCCAACTCAGGAAACGATTGAAAAGCAAAAGATGAGTGGTGATATTGCCACCAATAAAAATGACGCAGATAAGCAACTGCTTGATCTTCAGCTGGCTCTATGTGAGGCATATGAAGGTAGTGATAAGCAGTTGACTGACCTACAGACAGCATTATGTGAAGTATATGAACTTGTTTTAGAGGAGGGCACAGTATAATGGCTAAAATTTATGCGGAGCTTATTCGTAAGGGAGTAAAGACGATTGACGATGTGCCAGAACGGCTCAGAGCAGAAGTTCAGCGCATCTTGGATGAAGATATTGGCGTATGAGTTCGCTCATAACGTTGATATATAAATTATTTCATATGGAGGAATATA